>Ga0214170_1000144_pt1 | contig 31382 bp, 31 predicted proteins | sample TroBogEpilimnion_2_FD_153008 | JGI IMG/M metagenome (GOLD analysis project Ga0214170, IMG submission 153008) | Freshwater microbial communities from Trout Bog Lake, WI - 27JUN2007 epilimnion | ecosystem: Environmental > Aquatic > Freshwater > Lake > Epilimnion/Euphotic zone | place: Trout Bog... | reverse complement strand
TCATCTCCGAAACGCTCCTCTGAATCGATTATGCCCTGATGTTCCTCTACAAATCTCATAGCTTGTGCCTCTAAAACTATGGTCAGTAGCGCAGGCGTTTGAAACCCAGTGGCTTCCTCTTCCCCCGCGAGTTGAGACTCGGTGAGGGTTTCGGGCAGGGAACCAATAAGTGTGGATCCAAGCTGTGCGTCAAGGATGTGATCCATTCGGAATGTGCGCATTTGAGCCTTGGTGTGATCCCAGGCATGTAGATAGCCGTACCCCCGAAGGTATTCGATCTGCGTAGGAAGAACTTCTCGTTCAGTAACGACATCCGAACTCATCGCGACGTATTTCATGAGAATTGATCGTTGGGAAGAAATGGCCTCCAGTATCAACTCAGAGAAATGAGATATGAAAGTAGCGTCGGCAGCGATACTCACATGAAATTCCGACTCCCCTAATGACTGCGAAATTCTCTCTTTGAGCGAATGTATTTTTGCGCGAGCAGCTGGGTCACTGGCGATTGCTTGCAATAAATCCAAACCGAGAACCAATGAGATGCCCTCTTGTCGTGAAAGCTTTCTTGGAAGGTCTAGCACTTGAGGCTCACTCACCTCGATGAAATTCGGATCTTCGTAGTTAATATCGATTAATTCAAGATGTGAATACCCAGGTAAGCCACACATGTGGAGTAGAGAGAGATCCTGCGAAATTTGTAACGTCGAAGTATTGAAAACCTTGGCAAGTTCATCGATCGAACTACCTGGATGCGACATCAAATATGGAATGAGATCCAGGGATCGCGATACTCTCGACAGCGCGCTCTCGTTCATGAGAGTTTCTCCTTGAGTCGACGGATAACAAGTTCGCGAAGTTCTTGTGGTTCCACCGAGATGACGTCATTGACATGCCATAAGACCTGACTTGCAAGGGTATAGAGATCTGCATCATGAAATTCGATGAGGTCCCAGGTTTCATCAAGCGGGGTAACACTGCCTCGAGCACGCAAGGCATGAGCTCGATTCTTGCGAATTTTGAGTGCGCAGAGATATGTCTGTGTCGGAATCATCGCGGTGAGGTGCGGCCTGGAATCAAATCCGGCCGGTATCACGTAAGCGGATTTCTTCTTAGCTACCTCGATCCCTCCCGAAATTCGTGTTAATTTGAAAACGCGAATTTCGCTCTTCTCGATGTCGTTACCAATCAGATACCAAAAGCCATGCCACAAAGTGAGTTCATAAGGCTCTACATGGCGCTGTGAAATCTTTGTAGATTGGTATGTGAATAAAATTCTTGATCGTGTATCTATAGCACCAAGTATTGGTTCAAAATGTTGCGATGAAGTATCGTCAATCAGAATTGTCGCGCCTAATTCGCCAGGGTCATTAAACAACTCCGAGCCGTCTATTTTGGCAAGTGCGCGTGTGCCTGCGTAAGTGAAGGTTTCATCTCGCCACAATTTCCCAGCTAGTGAGATATACGCCAAATCCTCAGCGCTCAGCTCACCTAGATTTAAACCATAGGAATCCCTGGTGATCCGATATCCAACCTCATCCTCGAAAAAGACGTCATGGGTACCTACCTCGATCTCAATACCCAAATTTCGCAGTTCGTCCTTATCTCGCTCGAACATACGCTCCATGGTTTCAGGAGATCCTTCATATCCAGCCACATCGCGAAAGATCTCTGATTTTGTGAGATATCTCTTGCTTCCCAAAAGGGCGATCGTAAGGTTGATCAACCGCTCCGTTTTGCGTTCAGACATGGCCTCAGCCTACGGCTTTGCTAGGATCGTGCAGTCGATTTACGTGAATATGTTTATGAATAGTTGGAAAGGAAAAGTGATGAGCAAAAAATCATTCAAAGTTTCAGCCATCGTTGTTGTGGTTGTATTGGCAGCGAGCTTGGCGCTTACTTTTACCCATAAGAAGAGCGCTACCTCAACCCCCTCTTCGGCCTCTCAATCCTCTCAATCCTCTCAAGCCCCCCAACCAACTCAGAGCTCACAATCCCAAGGAAAGGCGTCAGCCGTGACCCAAGAAGAACTTCCAACAGTTTCAGCAATTGCGGGCCAAGCCCCTGTAATCAGCAAGCCAGTCGGAGATCCTCCGGCCACATTGGTTACTAAAGACATCATCGTTGGGAATGGCGCAACTGCCACTTCTGCTTCAACTGTAACTGCGCAATACGTTCTTATGTCATGGAAAAGCGGCGCAGTTCTTCAGTCGTCCTGGTCCCAAGGCCCAGCGACATTTCCGCTCTCAGCAGTTATTCCTGGATGGCAACAAGGTATCCCAGGTATGAAAGTTGGCGGACGTCGACTTCTTGTTGTTCCACCAGCACTCGGATATGGCGCGGCTGGATCAGGTCCAGTTGGTCCTAACGAGACACTCGTCTTCGTTGTTGATTTAACTGCCGCAAAATAGTCTGGAAAGTTTTACTCGACTACCGCTTCATCTTCAGGAAGACCGTAGGCGCCCTTTGATGGGCGTCTACGGCGAAGAGGCGCTGTAACACCTGGCGCTAATCGACGGGCCTGGATGAGAAATCCAGTGTGTCCAATCATTCGATGTACAGGACGAACCGCTAAACCTTCGTGATGCCATTGGCGTATCAGAGACTCACTTGATTCTGGTTCGGTAAATCTTCCGGAATCTTTAATCGCCTCTGCCATAACTGAGAGTTGTGTAGTAGTGGCAACATAAGCAAGCAACACGCCTCCGGGATGAAGAACCTCATCCGCCATAGCCACACACTCCCATGGAGCCAGCATGTCGAGAATAATTCGATCGTATTTCTTTGTGTGCGCGTGATCTTGAACAGATCCGAGAGTCAGGCTCCAATTCTCCGGAACACCTGAGAAATAGTTATCTACGTTCTTACTCGCGATATCAGCAAATTCTTGGCGGCGTTCAAATGAGTCAACAGAGCCACCAGGGCCTACAGCTCGAAGTAATGAGATGCTTAATGCGCCGGAACCAACTCCAGCTTCAAGAACTGCATCACCTGGGCCTACATCTGCAAAACCTAATATCAGAGCGGCATCCTTGGGGTACACAATCGTGGCGCCTCGAGGCATTGAGAGCACGTAGTCTGCAAGCAAAGGTTTGAATGCAAGGAATTTAAGTCCAGCGGTAGTTTCCACCACGCTTCCTTGTGGCAATCCCGCGATGTTGTCGTGGATCAGCCAGCCTTTATGCGTATGCCACTCCCCACCTTCTTTGAGAGTAATCGTATGAATTTTTCCTTTGGCATCTGTGAGTTGAACACGATCGCCATAAGCGAAATTTGGGTTCTTCATAGCATCTCCTTCAAGAGAATAGGTGTTGAGATGAGGTTTAGTTTGTTGACTAAACGGCGTTGAAATACTTTGCTTCTGGATGATGCACGATGATGGCACTCGTTGATTGTTCAGGGTGTAGTTGGAACTCTTCGGAAAGCTCTACGCCGATGCGACCAGGCTCCAATAGTTCGCAGAGCTGAACTTGCTGTTCGATGTCAGGGCAAGCTGGGTAGCCGAAGGAATAACGTGAGCCCCGGTAACCCTGATCTAGGATCTCTGAAAGTTCAGGTGAATCTTCATCGCCTACATTGAGTTCTGAACGTATGCGAGCATGCCAGTGCTCTGCAAGCGCCTCAGTGAGTTGAACTGAAAGTCCGTGTAATTCTAGGTACTCGCGGTAATTATTTTCCGCAAAGAGTTTGGCAGTTGCTTCAGATACTGACTGACCCATTGTTACGACATGGAATGCAACAGTGTCAATCTTACCGCTCTCTTTTGAAGCGAAGAAATCGCTCAAACATAATCTGCGATCGCGGCGCTGGCGCGGGAAAGTGAATCTGACTCGTTCTGTGCCTTCAAGAGGCCCCTCGTGGTGCAAGATCACAAGATCGTTACCCTCTGAATAGCATGGAAAGTATCCATAAACCACAGCCGCATTTAGCCAACCCTGGGATTGGGCCTGGTTGAGGATTGCCCGAAGTCGTGGACGACCTTCATCTTCAGCCATCTTCTCAAATTCACCACGAGCTCCTTTGAGACCCCATTGACCCATGAAAAGTGCGCGCTCATCGAGCATGCCTAAATAATCAGCGAGTGCTATTCCTTTAACAATCCGTGAGCCATAGAAGGGTGGAGTTGGAATCTTGTTATCGGTAGCTACATCAGAGCGCACTGTGTCTGGGACATCTGGAGCCGATTGACGAGTAGAGACAGTCTTGCGTTCGCGTAGCGGAGGTAAAGCAGCACCTTCTACCCCGCGCTTGATCCCCATCATCGCATCCATCAGCTTGAGGCCTTCAAAAGCATCTTTTGCATAACGCACTGTTCCGGGGAATGCACCAGCCAAATCTTGTTCCACGAAAGAGCGCGTCAGGGCCGCGCCGCCAAGAATCACAGGCCACTTGTCACTGAGTCCGCGAGTGGTGAATTCCTCGAGATTCTCGCGCATAACAACCGTCGACTTCACTAGAAGCCCACTCATACCGACAACATCAACGTCATTTTCGGTTGCAGCATCGATTATTTGGTTGACGGTCTGCTTAATTCCGATATTGACTGTGGTGTAACCATTGTTAGAAAGAATGATGTCGACAAGGTTCTTTCCAATGTCATGCACATCTCCTTTAACCGTGGCTAGCAGTATTTTGCCGCGACCTTCATTATCGCTCTTCTCCATATGAGGTTCAAGAATTGCAACCGCTTGCTTCATGACCTCTGCACTCTGAAGAACAAATGGCAGTTGCATCTCGCCTTTTCCGAAAAGTTCACCAACTACTTTCATTCCAGCAAGAAGATGATCATTAATAATTGCTAGCGGTGCGATTCCCTGATTCAGAGCTTCAAGCAAGTCCGCTTCGAGACCAACTTTTTCGCCATCTATGATTCGACGTTCTAAACGTTGCGCCAATGGTAGAGCTGCTAACTCAGCAGCGCGAGAAACTTTGGTAGAGGCAGTTTCTACTCCCTCAAAAAGTTCGAGGAACTTTGTTAGTGGGTCATAGGTGCACTCACCTGCTTCGTCGTACTCACGACGGTCGTAGATCAAATCAAGTGCTACTTTCAAGACTTCAGGTTCAATGCGAGCAATTGGTGTGATCTTTGACGGGTGCACAATCGCAGAGTCCAGCCCGGCCTTAACCGCTTCGGCTAGGAAGACAGAATTCAACACAATTCGAGCTGCTGGGTTGAGACCGAACGAGACGTTTGATACACCTAAGGTTGTCTGAACATCTGGGTACTTGCTCTTCAGTGCTGCAATTGCATTGATAGTTTCAAGGCCATCCTTGCGTGTCTCCTCTTGGCCGGTCGCGATCGGGAAGGTGAGAGCATCGATCAGGATGTCACCAATCTTCATTCCCCAGTTCCCGGTGAGATCCTCAATCAAGCGGGTAGCAACTCGTAATTTCCATTCGGCAGTACGCGCCTGACCTTCTTCATCAATGGTGAGAGCTACAACAGCGGCCCCGTGCTCTTGCACCAGAGGCATTATGCGTGCGAATCGAGACTCTGGTCCGTCACCATCTTCATAATTCACGGAGTTAATGACGCTTCGTCCACCAAGGCATTCAAGACCTGCTTTAAGGACAGCAGGTTCAGTTGAATCGAGCACAATTGGCAGGGTTGATGATGTAGCGAAACGAGAGGCAAGTTCGCGCATATCGGAAACACCATCGCGACCTACGTAATCTACGGAGAGGTCGAGCATATGTGCGCCGTCGCGAATTTGATCACGAGCAATCTCAACGCAACTTTGCCAATCTTCTGCAAGGAGAGCATCGCGAAAGGCTCTCGAACCATTGGCGTTCGTACGCTCTCCGATCGACATGTATGTCTTATCTTGGCGAAATGGTACGTATTGATAGAGAGAAGATGCGCCTGGTTCCTGATGAGCAGTGCGCACGCTGATTGGTTTGGCATGGAGAAGATTAACGACTTCGCGTAAATGCTCCGGCGTTGTTCCGCAGCAACCGCCGATCAATCGCACACCATAATTCTGAGAAAAGTCAGCGAGGTACTTCGCTAGTTCTGTGCCGCCTAGTGGGTAAATAGCGCCATCGGCCCCCAAGATTGGCAGACCAGCATTGGGCATCACCGAAATAAGAGCGGTCGAACCTTGGGACAAAGCACGCAGGTGCTCACTCATCTCGGCCGGGCCTGTCGCACAATTGAGACCAATGACATCAATGCCTAGTGGTTCTAGCGCATTGAGCGCTGCACCGATCTCTGAACCCATAAGCATTGTTCCGGTTGTCTCGACGGTAACTTGCGCAATTAAGACTATGTCACGTTCGCTCTCGGAAATAGCGACACGTGCTCCATTCACTGCTGCCTTGGCTTGCAACAAATCTTGCGTGGTTTCAATAAGCAGCGCATCACAACCGCCTGCAATCAGTCCTCGTGAGGCTGTTGTGTATGCGTCTTTAAGAAGTTGATACGACGTATGTCCGAGTGTTGGAAGTTTGGTTCCTGGTCCAAGTGAACCTAGAACCCATCGAGGGTATGAGTCGGTAGAAAATTCGTCCGCTACTTCGCGGGCTAGTTGAGCTCCGGCGAAAGCGAGTTCATAGATACGATCTTCGATTCCGTATTCAGCAAGATTGGCAAAGTTGGCACCAAAAGTATTTGTCTCGATGGCATCAACGCCAACGTCCAAATACTGCCGATGAACAGATTTGACGATGTCAGGTCTAGAGACATTTAAGATCTCGTTGCAACCCTCATGTCCCTGAAAATCTTCTAAAGTGGGATTGGCTGCCTGAAGCATCGTGCCCATAGCTCCGTCGGCGATAACGGTTCGTGTCGCTAGCGCTTGCCGAAGAGTCGATGAAGGCTTCATAAGGAAGCGAGTTTAGCCTAGAAAGCGAGCCCCATTAGGCTGTCGAGAGCTCTGGCCATCTCTCCCGTTGATCCCCCGGTCTCACCACTCTCGGTAGCAAGCACCCATGTATGTAAGTGCTCAAAAGCAACTGGCGTATTGAGGTCATCTGCGATGGCATCAGCAATAGCTTGAATCACGTGGTGGGTTGGTGCAACTTCATTTCGACCTAGGGCAGAGCGAATTCGTGAAACATCTGCAATCGCTTGATCCAAAATAGGCTGGCTCCACATGCGATCAGTCGAGTAGTGGCCCTGCAAGAGTGCGTAGCGAATCGCTACAGGATCAACACCGGCCTCTAAGAGTTTAAAAACAAAGACGAGATTGCCTTTGCTCTTACTCATTTTTTCACCGTCAAGACCGATCATTCCTGTGTGCACAAAAGCTCGTGCGAAGGATTGGCCGGTTGCTGCCTTAACCTGAGCGGCCGACATAAAGTGGTGCGGGAAGATCAGATCGTTACCGCCCCCTTGCAGATCAATGAGAGATGCTCGACCCAAGTCACCCTTGAGGAAATTTGGACCAAGTAAATATCTCAAACTGATGACAGCGCATTCAACATGCCATCCGGGGCGTCCAAAACCGTGACTACTCTCCCAGCCTGGCTCATCATTTTTGTTTGCAATCCACAGAACAGCATCAAGTGGATGTTCTTTTCCTTCACGCTGTGGATCGCCACCGCGTTGCGCGAAAATATGAATAGCCTCGTCAACACTTATTGGCAATTGATCGAGGAATGGAATGGTACGGAAATAGAGATCGTCACCTAGAGAATAGACAAAACCGTTTGACTTCATTTGGGAGATCATCTGATCGACTAAAGGCATGATCTGAGTGACGGGAACGAAATACTCAGGAGCAAAGATTCGCAGTGCAACCATGTCACCGGAAAAAAGGTCAGTCTCTTGTTGCGCCAAAGATTTCCAGTCAATGCGATCTCGTTCTGCCCGCTCCAATAGCGGCTCATCCACGTCAGTGATGTTTTCGACAAAGTGAACTGAAGCACCTGAGAGTCGTTGATAACGATTGATGAGGTCAAAGGTGAGATACGTAGCAGCATGGCCGAGGTGAGTGGCGTCGTATGGTGTGATTCCGCAGACATACATGCGAAAGTCCTCAGAACCTTGGAATGAGACAGCTCCGTTACTTGCCGTAAGGGACAACGGGCTTAATCTGCACTCGGATAGCGCAGCAAGTGCGGGCGACGGCCACGGGTTCTCTAGGATTTCCATTGGAGTTAGGTTAGCGAGAAAATCGCAAACATTCAGCGTAAAACTGATTTACCTTTCGCGCGGGCAGATGGGCCCTAGTAAGGCGGAAATGGAACCGAAGGCCATTGATCGGATGGCTCTGGAAATATTTCATTCTCTAGAAGCGAGGCAATTCTTTGATTGAGCGCCGCCAGCTCATGCGCAGTTAAGAGTTCGGCGACAACATCGGTAGATCGAGAAGCGTGTCGCAGGATCTCGATTTCTGATTCGGTCAGCGTCTGCCCGCTCCAATTCCACAGAACAGTTCTTAATTTGTAATCACTATGAAAGCAGACTCCGTGGTCGCATCCGTAAATTTGACCATGAAGATCAATCAAAATGTGGCCGAATTTGCGGTCGGTGTTGTTGATGATGGCATCAAAGAGGGCCATCTTGCGTAGCGCATGAGGCGATTGGGCAACATAGGCGACCACATCTAATTCCTCATCGATTTCAATCCATTGCTGAACAGATCCAATTCCGAATGGACCTTCGCGCATTATAGTGAAAGGGACTAGCCCAAGTCCGAGGGCCTGTGAAAATTTGTATGCCGCAACTTCTCGAGAGGCGAGATTGCCATCGGGGAAATCCCAGAGCGGTCGCTCCCCAGCGACGGGTTTGTAAATAACAGGAACCTTCAGATCCCCCAAAACTGCATGAGCGAAGAGCGTTGCATTTGATGCATCGACGAATCGTCCCTCGACGACCAACTCTCCTTTTTCGATAATTTCTTGTTCGCTGGGCTTGCTCATTTAACGACGATATCCGTTTGCTCGTGGGCAGAGATGTCCTTGTGGATCGATTGGAAGTCCACAGAATGGGCACTGTGTTCGCCCTGCAGAGACAATGGCGTTGGCCAGTTCACAGAATCCTCGTGCTTGATTGATGCGCAGTGAAATCGAGAGAAGATCAGGGGCATCTTCTAAGAAGGTAGCTTCGTCGTCATCGAGCAGTTCTACAAGTGATTCATCACCTATCGACTGTGCTTCAATGAGTATTCGCTGCTCATCTTGAAGCCAACTGATTCCGATAACACCGACGCGAAAATCCTCTTCGATCGGAAATGTTAGCGTCGATGAGCCTTTCTGTGGCGGTAAGCCCAGCTCATCGAGTGAGGCTAAATGATTGCGACGCAGCTCCTTAATCATCTCTTGAATTCGCAAGACTAAGGCCATCACTTGAGACTTCTCAACGCTCACGCAATTTTCGCCGCTATGAGATTTTACTTGGAGGAAAAATGTTCGTTCTCCAGGAACTCCTACGGTGCCAACAATGAATTGTGAGACGTTGTTGTGCCTATAAACAATTCTGCTCATACTCGACCAGCTCCTCCGCCAAGTGAATGGGCATCGCGCTGAGCGTTCTTAGGAGATGCGGAATTTTTCTGCAGATGCTCAATGTTGTTGAGAGAAATGAGGTGAGATGGAGCGTACGAGATGGTTGTCAACGAGGCGGGATCGATTGCAATTCTCTGAAAATTATCTAGTGGCAAACCTAAATGGTAGGCAACGATCGACTTGATCACATCGCCATGAGAAACAATCAATATTCTCGACTTCCCCTTGGCCATCTCTAGAACGGCTTGGTTTGCGCGCAGCGACATTTCAGCAAAACTTTCACCGGATGGAAAACGTACCGTGCTTGGTCTACTTTGAATATCTGTCCATAGAGCCATTTTGGAGAGTTTAGAAAGCGGCTTGCCTGACCACGTCCCATAATCCATTTCTATGATCTCTTTGGATACCACGGAGCGAGCACTTGTCGCTTTTAGAAAAGGTGCAATTGTTTGCTTGCATCGTTTGAGATCGGAGACGTAAATCGCATCAAATTTCCTTTGGCCGAGTGCCTGAGCCACGTGCTGAGCCTCGGTCTCACCTCGGGGTGAAAGTCCTACTGTGTTATCTCGACCCGCCAGAATCCCTTTGAGGTTGGCCGTTGAGTGGGCGTGACGCAGTAAAACAATCTCACACTTCTTAGGGGTGGCCATGACACAAGGTTACAAGGTTGGGAAGGTGCATGTGTTTGAACCCGGGTCTTGCTAAGTTCGCTCCATGGAAAAGCGAACTCTGGGCAACAGCGGTCTAGGCGTAAGCCGGATCGGTCTGGGCACCATGACCTGGGGTCGCGATACGGACGAGCACGAGGCTGCCGACCAGCTCCGCAGTTACCTGGATGCTGGTGGCTCATTTATCGATACAGCTGCAATTTATGGAGATGGCGACAGTGAGCGTGTAATTGCAGGATTCTTGGGCACGTTAGTGCCTCGAAGTGAACTCACGATTGCAACCAAGGCTGGCCTCTCTCATCCCGGAGGTGTGCGCACAATCAATAATTCGCGTGGCTCGCTCATTGCAGATCTTGATGCCTCTTTGAGCCGCCTAGGTACTAGTTATGTCGATCTCTGGCAGATCCATGCCTGGGATGAAAACATTCCGTTAGAAGAGACGCTGAGTGCATTGGACTATGCCGTTAATAGCGGGCGGGCTCGTTATGTCGGAGTATCGAACTTCAACGGGTGGCAATTAGCTCGAAGCGCAACTATGCAAAATCCGATATTTGGAAAGAGCGCCATCACGAGTATTCAATCTGAATACTCTCTTCTCAATCGCTCGATCGAACGAGATGTGCTTCCTGCCGCAGATGCAACTGGTGTAGGTGTAATCGCCTGGTCACCGCTCGGCCGTGGAGTTCTGAGCGGTAAATATCGTTCAGGCTTGCCATCAGATTCACGAGGCGCCAGTCCGCATTACTCAAGTTTCATTGCACCATATCTTGATCAACGTGCACGTACGATTGTTGATGCGACCATGGTTGCAGCCCAAGGTTTGGGTTACTCCCCTATCGAAGTTTCACTTGCATGGGTGCGCGATACTCCCGGAATTGCAAGTGCGATAGTTGGAGCGCGTACGGGTGCCCAGCTTCGAGGAGTTCTTACTGTCGAAGAGATCGCTCTCCCTATTCAAGTACGTCAAGCTCTGGATGATATTTCTGCAAATTCAATTTAGGCTAATTACAGCTAACTTCTCTATAAAGCGATCTATCAGATTAGCAATTTTCTAAAAAGCGGATCAGCACACGCACTCCGAACTTGAGACCCTCAACCGGAACTCTTTCGTCAACTCCGTGGAAGAGAGCGAAAAAGTCTAGGTCGGCAGGTAGTAAGAGTGGCGAGAACCCGTATCCAACAATCCCAAGATCGGCAAGAGCCTTGTTGTCGGTTCCACCACTCATGAGATATGGAACTGGAATGCCGTCAGGATCCTCGGCGATAAGTGCTGCGCTCATTGCCTCTACCAATGGACCCGCGAAATCTACTTCAAGCGCCTTATCGCGCACGAGCATTTCGACAGTTGCATCACTGCCCACGAGTTCTTTAATTGTGGATTCGAGCTCCGCTTCATAACCAGGCAAAAATCGACCATCGACCACAGCTGTAGCATGTTGCGGTATGACATTTGCTTTATAACCAGCGTTGAGCATGGTCGGGTTAGCAGTATTGGTAACAGTCGCACCAATCATCTTCGAGGCCCCGCCAATATGTCTAAGAAGGTCAGATGCTCTAGTGGGATCGTAAACATCACCGGTGAGCTCGGCGATTTTCCCGAAGAGCTTCTTGTTGGTCGCGGTTTCGCGTTCAGGCCATACGTAAGATCCAATCCGACTAATAACGCGTGAGAGCTTGGTGACGGCATTATTGGGATTGGCAAATGAACCATGACCAGCTGTTCCGGATGCAGTTAATTGCATCCACTGAATGCCCTTTTCGGCTGTCTCAATAACGTAGAGACGATGTCCACCTGTGATGGTGATCGAAAATCCTCCGACCTCCGAGATCGCTTCGCTGTAACCTTCAAAAATATCTGGGCGATTATCAACCATCCAGTGGGAACCAAATTCACTGCCCGCTTCTTCATCGGCGAAGAAAACGAGAAGAATGTTGCGAGGTGGTACATATCCAGTTCGAGCCCATGAGCGAATGATTGCGAGATACATGGCATCGCCATCTTTCATATCAACTGCGCCACGACCCCAGATATATCCGTCTTTGAGAAGGCCAGAGAAGGGATCAACGCTCCAGTCCTTCGCATCTGCTGGAACAACATCTAGGTGTCCATGAACGACAAGACCAGGTCGTGTTTGATCTTTTCCAGGGATGCGTGCGACTACGTTAACGCGATTTGGTCCGGTTTCAATGAGTTCGGAGTCGATGCCTACTTCCTTGAGCTTCTCGGCGACATAGGCAGCCATGGCACGCTCATCGCCCTTGCCCTCCCCATAGTTCACGCTAGGAATGCGGATCATTTCCTGAAGAAGTTGGATGCAATCGTTCTCGACGGCGGTGATTTCATTGAGTTCCATGGTCCTATCCTGCCTCACGATGGACTCCCCTGCCGGAAGTTGGGGCGAAATCTTTTCCGCGAACCTTTGCTATCCTTACGCCTTGCCCGTATTGGTGCTCTTAAGCGCCAGTGTGAGTATGTCGGGGTGGCGGAATTGGCAGACGCGCTAGCTTGAGGTGTTAGTGCCCGCAAGGGCTTGAGGGTTCAACTCCCTTCCCCGACACCATGTCATCCATTTCCTCGCGAGATAGGCTAATTTCCTCTCTGTGGCTTCGCTTATCTATTACTACGGAACGATGGACAGCGGTAAATCGACCCTTGCTCTCCAGACCGCTCACAATCATCAAAGCCGTGGCCGCACAGGCATCATCTTTACAAAGAGTGATCGTGGCGGACCGGGCGTTATTACAAGTCGCCTTGGTTTGAAATCTGAAGCGATTGAAGTTGTATCTGGCATCGACTTGCACAGATACATTGCCGACAGTCTCTCCAACGGTAATCGCGTTGACTTCGTGATCTGCGATGAAGCGCAATTCTTCGATCCAGAGCAGATCGAGCAATTGGCCAAGATCGTCGATGGACTTGGGATCGATTGCTACGCATTTGGAATTCTCAGCGACTTCCAAACCAAGATGTTCCCCGGCTCTGCTCGTCTGGTTGAGCTCTCAGATCGAGTTCAGCCACTTCAAGTTGAGGCTCTCTGTTGGTGCGGCGAACGCGCCACTCACAATGCTCGCGTGGCTAACGGAGTCATGGTCACCGAGGGTGAGCAAGTTGTCGTTGGCGACGTCGCTTCGCAGATTGGGTACGAAGTTCTGTGTCGCCGACATCATATGCGTAAGGTAACCTCTAGGAACTCACAGAGCGCAAGGCTAGAACCCCTGCCTTTCAGTGGCGAATAAAAGTATCTCATCAGACTAACTAACCAGAACTGAGGACGGCGACAATGGAAACACGTGGATATGCAGTTCTTGAAGCAGGTCAGGCACTACAACCATTCACCTTTGCAAGACGCGAACTGCGCGAACATGACGTCGCTTTCGATATTCACTATGCGGGAATATGCCACTCTGATATCCATACCGCTCGCGGCGAATGGGGTCTTGCGAAACTTCCGCTAGTTCCGGGCCATGAAATCGTAGGAATTGTTACTGCGGTGGGTAGCGCACAAACAAAATTTTCAATCGGTGACCGAATTGGTGTCGGTGTCTTTGTTGACTCATGCCGCACCTGCGCTAACTGTGTATCGGGTCATGAAAACTATTGCCTGGAAGGCATGACCGGCACCTATAACAGTGTGGAGCGAGATGGACACTCCCCTGCATTCGGTGGGTATTCAAACAAATTTGTTATTGATGAGAAGTACGCCGTAAAGGTGCCAGCCAACCTCGATCTAGCATCAGTTGCGCCACTTCTTTGTGCTGGCGTCACGCTCTACTCCCCGCTGAGCCACTGGAAAGTCGCACCAGGTATGAAAGTTGGCATCATCGGACTCGGCGGATTAGGTCACATGGGCGTCAAGCTAGCTGCCGCAATGGGCGCAGATGTAACAGTCTTCTCTCATTCAGCAGGAAAAGAGGGGGACGCCAAAAAGTTTGGCGCTAAAAACTTCGTCAATACAACGCAGGATCGCTTTTATGAGCCAATGAAAGAGAGCTTTGATCTTATTCTCAATACAGTTTCTGCAGAGATTGATATCAACGACTATCTTCACCTTCTTAAATTAGATGGAACCTTGGTAGTCATTGGCTTGCCCGGTAAGCCTTATCCGATTAACGCAGGCAACCTCTTACGCCTTCGCAGATCAATAACAGGCTCCATGATCGGCGGTATGCCTGAGCTTCAAGAGATGCTGAATTTCTGTGGTGAACACAACATCGTTAGCGACATTGAATTGATTAAGGCTGATTACATTAATCAAGCGTATGACCGCACGATTGCGAGCGATGTAAAATACCGTTTCGTCATCGACGCTGCCACGTTCTAGAAAATGCCTTTACAGCACTGCTCTAATGGCTCACATGAATTGATGAGCCACTAGAGCAACAATTGGGGCAAAGAAGAGAGCAGGCAGCAGATCGCCAATTGCTATCTGCTTGAGTCCAAGTAGTCGAAGCGCAATTCCTAGAAGAAGAACTCCCCCAACGGCTGTAAGCGCCTGGATTTGGTAAAGAGCAAGGATGCTCCCTAAAAAGTAGCCGATGATAGTCCAGGCAAATTGGTAAATCCCAACTGGGATTGAAGAAAATGCCACGCCCCATCCAAATGACGATGCAAATGCCATTGCAGCGAAACCATCGAGAGTGCTCTTCAAAACGAGTTGCGAGATACCTGTATGCATACCATCGCTGATACTTCCCAAGATTGCCAGAGGCCCAATCGCGAAAAGTAGTGCGGCGGCCATAAAGCCTTCAATGAAGTTGCCTTTGTCGCGTGCAGCAAAGCGTGATTTGAGTTGTTGGCCAAATGCTTCAAGGCGTGGTTCTAGACGCAAAAAGTAGCCAACGAGCGCGCCGAGTAGGAGTGCCGCAAGAGTTCCAAGCGTTGTCCAGCCAACAGGCACCGCATGAGTGAAAAGCGGATTCCAGACACTTCGAAGAGCATCGGCAGCATTTATCAGACAGACGCAGCCCAAAATATCTGTAATCAGCCCGCGCAGGCGATCGGGCAACCTACCGCCGGATAAAACCCCAATCGCTGATCCACAAACGATTGTCGCTATGTTGATACATGTGCCTAGGCCAATAAACATTAGCCGAATATGCCGAATTTGATTATCGAAAGTAAGCCAAACGCGAGGCAATACAAAGCGAATGGCTTGAGTGTGCGAGTTTTAAACCATGTGACCAGAATGGTCACACTAAGCATCGTTGCAAAAAACGAGACAATGGTTCCAACTGCAAGAGGTCCATAGGAGCCGCTGATAGAGCCGTGGAATAGTTTAGGTAGTTTGAAAATCGAGGCACCGAGAATGACGGGGAAAGAGAGCAGGAAGGCGAAATCCGCTGCAACGCTGCGTGATAACCCACGAAGCATTCCAAACGACACCGTCACTCCAAATCTGCTGATTCCAGCAAATAGCGCGGCGCTCTGTCCTACTCCAATTGCTAGCGCCTGACCTGGTGAAACTCGAGAAGCGATTGCCTCATCCTCGCTCAAACCTTCTACATGAGAATGTCTGAGTGAGGTGAGCTTCTCTGTCCCGAACAAGATGAATCCGTTGATAGTCAGAAAAATCGCGGCAGCCAAAGGTTTCTCAAAATTCTTTTGGAAAAAATTATTGAAAAGAAGACCAATAATGGCGACTGGCAGGGTTCCCAAAAGGAGAAGCAAAAATATCCGAAAACCAATCTCGTCTTTCTTCCACAAAAGCACCGAGCGCAAGATCGCTATCCATCTAGGAGCGAAGACGATAAAGAGTGCAGCAGCACTGGCTAGGTGTAACGCAATTGCCACCAAAAGATATTGAGGCGTCTGCGAATACGCACGCCAGCTTCCGCCTAACCAGGCTGGAATTAGGACGCTATGGCCCAGACTTGAGACTGGAAATAACTCAGTAACGCCCTGAATGATTCCTGAAACAATTGCTTGAAGGTAAGTGAAATGAAACATTAGTTAGCCGCCTTTGCGAAAAATCTTCCGTTATCACTCGTTACAGATACCGAAATTCCGTATGCAGAACTGAGATTGGTTGAGGTGAGAACATTTTCAATCTCCCCGCTTGCCACCTCTAAGCCATCTTTGAGTAGAAGGCAATGGGTGGTGCCCGCAGGAATCTCTTCGACATGGTGGGTGATGATCACTGTTGCAGGGCTAGCGGGGTCTGCAGCTAAAGCATTAAGTCGAACAAGGAGATCTTCACGTCCGCCCAAGTCCAAACCAGATGCCGGCTCATCTAAGAGTAAGAGTTCTGGATTTGGCATGAGTGCTCGTGCGATAAGAACCCGCTTCTTCTCCCCCTCACTCAAAGTAGAAAAATGCCTATCCTTGAACGCCCTTACTCCAAGAACAGTAAGAAGGCTGACCGCGCGAGATTCGTCCCAAAGGTCATAAGTCTCCTGCCAACGTCCCACGATCGCATATGCCGAACTCATCACAAGATCAATGACCCGCTCGTCTTCCGGGATCATGTTTGTCAGAGTCGTGGATACAAAACCAATACGCGGCCGGACTTCAAAGACATCGACCTTGCCCAGGACAGTGTCAAGAACCTCGACCTTGCCTCGCGATGGGTGAATCTGAGTCGCAACCAGAGAGAACAAGGTGCTCTTTCCAGCACCGTTTGGACCCAGCACCACCCAGCGCTCATCACTCGCTACGGACCATGAAAGGGGTCCCAGTATGGCTTTGCCTTCGCGGATTACCGTGGCGTCCTGTAGTGCAAGTACGTTACTCATAATCCGCAAAGATACCTGTTCGACGGCGCTAAGGCGGTAATCTGCTTCTATGAGTCCACATGACGTCGATCGCGAACCTTTCTCGGCCCTCATTATCCTGGCCAGCGAAGATAAACCTGGGGTTGAAGCGGAGCTTTTAGCCGTACTGGCCCCCTTCTCCTTGCAGATCGTGAAGAGCGAGAAAATTGCCTTGCGTGGCCGTCTCATACTTGGTCTGCTCATTACATTGGATCCAGCTCATGCACTCGCCATCGAAGACGACTTAGTAGCGTTTGGCGAGAAATCTGGTTATGACGTAGCCATGGACTATTCGGATTTGGCATAACGTTCCACGCATGAATTTTTTCGTCGTATTAGATATGGACTCCACCTTCATTCAGGATGAAGTAATAGACCTATTGGCTGATCACGCCGGCGTCGGTGAAAAAGTGGCAGCAATTACAGAACGTTCAATGCGCGGAGAACTCGATTTCAGAGCCTCTCTACTGGAGCGAGTCAAGCTCCTTCAAGGACTCGAAAGCGAAGCTATAGACGCTGTTCGCTCTGCGATTAGGCTCTCGAAAGGCGCAGAAACACTCATTCGTTCTCTTCATGCTGCAGATTCCAAGATTGCGATTGTCTCTGGCGGATTCGAGAACATCATCGCACCACTACTTACCTCGCTGGACATTGATTTCTTCAAAGCAAATACGCTCGCGGTGGAAGATGGAAAACTTACTGGAGAGGTTGTTGGCGACATCATCGACAAAGATGCCAAAGCCGATTTTCTTAAGAGTTATGCCCAGCTATTAAATATCCCGCTATCCCAAACCGTAGCAGTCGGAGATGGAGCGAATGATCTTGAAATGATGAAGATTGCAGGCCTGAGTGTTGCTTTTAATGCGAAGCCAATTGTGAAAAATGCAGCAATGAAATCAATTGATGATGGCGATCTCACGCATATTCTTGAATTCCTACAAATCCCGGTCCTTCTGCAATAAAGCCTTCTTTTCGCTGCTTACAACCGACAGGCGTGAATATCTGTAACTAAGATTCCTCGAGCACCAGCTTGCCAGAGATCATCCATAATTCTATTGATATCACTTCGTTTAACCATTGCCCGGACTGCACTCCAGCCACTCTTTTGGAGTGCGGATACTGTTGGCGATTCGATACCTGGAGTAAGTGCACATGCTGCTTGCAAGAATTCATTTTGGACATCGTAGTCAACCAGAACATATTGCTTGGCAATAACAACTCCCTGAAGTCTACGAATAAGGGTTTCAACGGCTGCACTGCGTGCCTGTTCTGGTCGTTCAATCAGAATTGCTTCGCTATGCAGGATCGGCTCACCAAAAACTACAAGACCAGCTTGTCTGAGGGTTCCTCCGGTGGAAACGACGTCAGCGATAACATCGGCTACACCTAGTCGAACCGAACTTTCTACTGCGCCATCTAGCTTTACCACTTGTGCGCTCAATGAATTCTTTGTCAGATATGACTCGACCAGGCCGGGATAGGCACTGGCAATGCGTTTGCCTGCTAATTGCGCTTCAGTCATTGAATGGCCAGCAGGTGCTGCAAATCTAAATGTGCTCTTTCCAAAATCTAGCTGTAGTGCTTCTACTGAACGAGCCCCACTGTCGATAAGAAGATCACGCCCTGTAATTCCCACCTCAAGTTCACCCGATGCAACATAAAGGGCAATGTCTCTGGGACGCAAATAGTAGAACTCGATCTGATTCTCTTGATCGAGTAGAACCAAATCTCTGGAGTCACTGCGTTGGCGATAGCCCGCCTCCTTGAGCATTGCGATTGCTGATTCTGAAAGCGAACCCTTATTTGGAATGGCAACTTTGAGCATGGCTTCCTCTTCTCAGTAGTTCGTATTCGTGCAGGAGTTTCTTATAGAACTTCTATAGAACTTTATAAATATCGGATGGTGTAACGCCGCGTGCAATCATAAGAACTTGAAGGCGATACAGGAGCTGGGAAATTTCAAGAGCTAGCGCTTCATTACTCTCATGTTCGGCTGCCAACCAGACCTCACCGGCCTCTTCGATAATCTTCTTGCCCATTGCATGCACACCAGCATCAAGAGCAGCTACCGTGCCGGAACCTTCGGGGCGATTGTGCGAAATAGTTGTAAGTTCAGAAAAGAGCTGATCGAAATCTTTCATGGAGAGAGTCTACCCGAGCCACAATTCTGGCGAGTTCGAATTACGAGCGCGAAGACTGCGCAGTCTTTCGTAACGATGAGATCATCTCGGCAGGATTATCCGACTTGTAGATTGCACTGCCGGCAACGAAGGTATCGGCCCCTGATTGCGCGGCGATCACAATGGTTTCAAGGGTAATTCCGCCATCGACCTGGAGCCATGGACGATTTTCGCTCATCTCGGCGATGGCCAGGGCCGCCTCATGGAGTTTGGGCATTTGGTCGGCCATGAATTTTTGGCCGCCGAAGCCAGGTTCTACGGTCATAATTAACAACATATCGAGTTCACTGAGGAGTTCTTTTACGGCAGAGAATGGTGTTACTGGTTTGATTGCCAATCCAGCTCTAGCTCCTGCTGCCTTGATTGTGCGAATCGTATTAAGTGGATTTTGGCTCGCTTCGAAATGAAAAGTCACGCTCGCGCTACCTGCGTGCGCGTAATCGACAGCCGCCTCATCAGGATTATGAATCATCAAATGGGAGTCAACAGGGATCTGACTATGCGCAATGATGCGTTGTGATGTTTCACAGTCAAATGTAATGTTTGGGACAAATATGTTATCCATAATGTCCAGATGAAGGAGGTCTGCAGATGAGACGCGATCTATCTCGCTAAAGAGTTGAGAATGATCTGCATTGAGAATGCTTGGACAAATTCGCATCGTACCCATGCCTCTACTCTAAAGCAGTCAACTCTCCAAAACTACTTTTTGCGAAGTAGTGCCATAAACATTGAGTCTGATTCGTCCTTGTGAGTCCACAACTGCATAGACCCATCCTGGGCAAGGACATGACGAGGAACGCTCGGCGGTAAGTAAGGGTCGATAGAGACCAGCTCTATCTCGGGGTTTTTGCGTAATAACTCCAGGACCTGGGCCTTGGTCTCCAGCATATGCGGCGAACAGGTTACATATGCGATAAGGCCGCCGGCTCGAAGTAGTTGCACACCTGCCGTGAGGAGTTCTTTTTGAATCATCACCAATTCTTTGAGATCAGCCGGTGTTCTACGCCAACGTGCTTCTGGCCGACGACGAAGTGCTCCCAGACCCGTGCATGGCGCGTCGATCATAATGCGGTCGAAGCTGACGCCTTCACTGACGATATCTTGTCCACGACCTACCGAGACCAACTCCCCAGGTATTACTTGAGCTACTAAACGTGCGCGGTGCTCACTTGGCTCATTCGCACGAAAATCATCTTGGGGTCTGGCAACAGCGAGTGATGTGTACAGAGCAGAAGCTTTACCTCCGGGGCCGGCGCACATATCGAGCCAGGAAAGCGAGACATCGCCTTGCGATTGCGCGGTAGCGATAAAGGTTTCGGCAACTAGTTGTGATCCCTTGTCCTGCACTCCCGCACGGCGTTCATGGATGGCGGAATATTCGCTTGGCACTTTCTCCGACAGAACGCCAAAGCTCACCCATGGAAGCGGTGTGCCACCAATCTGAATGAGTTCCTCGACCGTTGAACGACCTGGCCAAGCAATGAGATTGGGTTTGGCCGGAATATTGTTTGACTCCAAAAGTGCTGCGACTTCTCGCCAATCCTTGAGCTGATCATAGAAAGATGCAATTTCCCATTCGGGATGTGAGTGCAGGATGGAGAGTTTGCGTTTTATTGCCGCGGGATCTTCGTTGAAATCAACCTCGAACTGAGAGTAAAAATCAGGATTTCGTGTAGCTTCGCGAAGAAGTGCATTGATGAAACTAGCCTTAGATTCCCCGACCAGCGCTCGAGCGACCTCCACAGTCTCCCCAACTGCAGCATGGTCAGGCACCCGCATCTCGTTGAGTTGATGAAGTCCCATTCGAAGCAGGTCGACTAGTGCGGGATCTAATTCCTCGAATGGTCTAGATGACTTTTGGCGTATGAATTCATCGTGCTTTCCTTGCATGCGCAGAGTTCCGTATGCCAGTTCTGTAGCAAAGGCACGGTCTCGTTCGATGAGATCAGAACTTTTAAGTAATTCTGGTAATCGCAAATTGGCGTAGGCGCCATCGCGATTAACTTGTGTAAGTAAGTGAAAGACAAGTACACGTACGGGATCAGGCTGGGGCTTGCGACCAGGATTTGCCATAAGAACCCCTATGTATTCTTTGCTGAGTGGGTGAAAGATTCACCGGTAACTAGACGCGCGCCACGAGCGAAGTCGGCGCCACCCATCTTCTTTTTCCCAGCAGGTGTGATCTCTAGAATCTCGAGAACGCTATCTTGACAACGCACGAGCAACTTACCGTTGACGGTTGAAATCTCGCCGCAATCGCCCAACTGATTTACTTCTAGTGATTCAGCGAGGGCTCCAATTGCGATTCGTTCACCTCTGAAATTGCTCCATGTTCCCGGGCGAACTCGAAGGGCACGTGACTTTCTCAGTAGCGAATCAGCGCTCTGAGACCAATCCAGTTCGGACATCTCTTTTGTAATTTTTGGAGCAAGTGTTACGCCAGCAGCAGGTTGCGGAGTTGGTTTTACGGCTTTGGTAATTGTTGTAACCACATCAAGAATACGCTCTCCCGCCAGCTGCGACATAGATTCAAGCAGCATCTCTGTGGTGTCATCGGCGTTAATGGCCACTTCTTCTTGATAATAAATAGGACCAGTGTCCATACCTTTGTCGAGCTTGAAAATAGAGATACCAGTGTGCGTATCCCCTTCAAGTAACGCCCACTGAACTGGAGCGGCTCCACGCCAACGGGGCAATAGCGAGAAGTGAACATTGAGCCACCCAAAGCGAGGTCCATGAAGGAGCTCTACGGGAATCATCCGCCCATAGGAGAGCGTAATAATCATCTGAGGTTGAGCACTCAGTAAGTGCTGATTGAGTGACGAGGTGCTGTCAGGTTTGGCGACTGGAATCCCTTTGGCGTCCGCCCAATCAGCAAGTTCTGTCTGCGTGAGCGTCTGTCCCCGGCCGGATTTTCTATCCGGAGTGGTGATTATTGAACCCAGGGTGTGGCTGGATTCAATAATGGATTCGATAACTGGAATGGCAAGCAAAGAAGAGGAAGCTACTGATATCTGCAAGAGTTTTATATCCCTAATCCACGGGTTGCATGAGGTGAAAACTTGATCGAAGGGGTGTTGCCTGAATTCGTGGCCGCTGCAAACCATTCACTTTCGCGGATCTCCTTCATGGCGGCTTTGCGCTCTTCAGGTGCCAAGCGGTCTATGAAGAGGATGCCATCGAGATGATCAGTTTCGTGTTGAATAGCCCGCGCCAAAAATTCGCTGCCCGAAACTACAATTGGCTCGCCGTGCATATTAAAACCTTTTGCTACTACTCGCATAGCACGTGGAGTCTCATAACGAAGTGCTGGAAATGATAGACATCCCTCTTCTCCATCTTGGAGTTCCTCGCTCAAATCCAACGTGGGATTGATGAGGTGTCCAAGCTCGTCATCCACATCCCAGACAAAAACGCGCAGAGAGACCCCGATTTGCGGTGCAGCTAAACCCGCCCCTGGAGCTTCGAGCATAGTGTCGGTTAAATCAGAGACAAGAGTCCGCAATTCCTTATCAAAGGTATCAACTTCAAGTGCCCGTGTGGTCAGAACAGGATCCCCAAATAGGCGAATAGGTTGGATCGACATGCTGCAATTCTACTCCGTTATAGAACCAGCGCCTGACGCCAGCGTCGGATCAATAATCCAGATCGTATGGATCTATGTAGTAGCGCATGAGAGCGGCCTTTCGCATGCTTAGCACTCGATTGACCTCTCGTAGCCGGGTAATAAGTTCAGGAGTTACGGTTCTTGGAGCCTTGATGAATAACCGATGGCTTGCCTTGCGAGCAATTGGCCCAATAATTTCAACTCCACGAGAGTCCACAAAATCTTTCAAGGAACTTATAACCGGTTCCATACCCTCGCAATCGATCGTAATCAGTCGGAAATGAGGTGGTAGATGAGCGCTATCTCGCTCGTGAATCTCTCTAGAAGCTGCTCTCCGACTGGTTCTTTGGGTTAGCTCTTGCGCAAAAGAATGTCCTTGTGGCAATGAAATATAGAGCTCACCATCATGGTTAAGCAGAGTGAGTAGTCTAAATACTTCAAGTCTCAGATACTCTGTTGCTCGAAGCGAGGTATGCATCAACGAGCTCTCTAAGTCCAATATGACGATTGATTCATAACGACCGTATGGCTCTACTCCAGCAGTTGAGAAGTAGAGAGCTGGAACTACCTCCGAGACTTCATCGATCACGTGGTCGGCCTTGGAGAAAAAGACGGGGACGTTAGGGAATGAGCGTGCATACTCGTCTGCTAAACGCTCTACTCCAGCTCGCGTGATCCGGGGAACTCTATTGCCGCAAAATGAACAAGCCCAATCAATATACTTCTTGTCGCAGACACTGCATAACGGATCTTTTATCGACGAGGTAAATATGAGCTTGCCACCACAGGAGCAGAGTGCAGCATTCCGGCACTTCTGGCAGGAAAAACTCTGAACGTAACCAGCAGAACCGCTGCGCACAAGCACGCGCCCTCGTTTGATACCACGCGTGATCACTGGAAAAAAGGATGTGGAATCGTCTTCGCGTGTATATGTAATTCGTGGCGTGCGGGTCTTGGCAGCTGAGTAATAGGCAATTTCTGAACGCTCAGCCATCGCAACAAGTTCCAAAGATGGAGCGGTGGATAAAAAAATTACTGAATGCTCGTTTTTTCGAGCAAGTGCGACATCGCGAGTATTCCACCCAGGACTACGTCTATCGTAGTGCGATGGATCGGCATCATCGAGAACAATTATTGAGGCATCGATGGGTAGATCTGCAAGTACGCCATTTCGAGTTGTTATAGAAATGGAGAAGTGCGCATGCGTGAGTTGCAGGTATCGAAAGAATCTCTCAGTCTTCTTGAGATCACTTGAGAGTGTAAGTACTTCCAATCCGCTTCTTAGGAAAATCTCACCGAGCACTCGAATATCGCGCTCATCCGGTACAACCATGATGACTGGGGCGAAGAGGGAGCGGAAACGTGCAATCTCTGCGGCACTCTCCCAATACGGCTGGTGTAAAGGCAGTTCGATAACACCTAGAATTTTTCTATGTACAGCTAACCACTCTTGCATATCCGCGGGAAGTTCAGATGTGAACGGCGCAGTGGTTACCGCAGCATCCTGAGCGGCACTCTTCATAAAATTCTTAAGCGCCGTCACGGAAATTGATGGGATGGCCTGCTTAAAAAATTCCCACGGCGCTACCCCGTACCGCTGTGCAATGGAGGCAATGAAGGCGAGATGGTGGGATGTGGTTATTGGGATTTCCCCCAATAATTTTGAGACTGGTTTTATCCGTCCACCGACATCGGAACGTTCGATTCGATCGACGACAACTCCTGGCACCGTGGTGTTATTGAAAGGCACCTCTACGAGGCTTCCAATACCTATCGATCCGCTCATGGATATCGGGACGGTGTAGTCCAGATACGGCTCCATATGTGGGGCGGGTGGATTTATGAGAACGCGCACAAAAGGTAGCTCGGTCGCGATCTTCTCTCGAGCCCGCGAGGGCTCTGCCTTTAAACGAAGTGGCCTTACTTCAGCCACGTCGATTTACCCCTTAACAGCTTGTTGAAGAGCGGCGCTTCGTGAAGTGCTCTCCCAAGTGAAGTCTGGAAGTTCGCGTCCGAAATGCCCATAACTTGCTGTCGCACTATAGATAGGACGTAAGAGATCGAGATCCCTAATGATTGCAGCAGGACGAAGATCGAAAACTTGATCAATCGCTGATTCAATCTGTTCAACTGGAACTTTCTCAGTTCCAAATGTCTCGACGAATAGTCCGACCGGCTGTGCTTTTCCGATCGCATAGGCAACCTGAACTTCACACCGTGAGGCCAGGCCAGCAGCAACAACGTTTTTGGCTACCCAACGCATTGCATAAGCTGCCGAACGATCAACCTTCGATGGATCCTTGCCGGAGAAGGCACCGCCACCATGGCGAGCCATTCCACCATAGGTGTCTACAATAATTTTTCTTCCTGTAAGGCCAGCATCGCCCATTGGCCCACCTGTCACGAAACGACCAGTTGGATTAATGAGAACGCGAACGTTGGAAGTATCAATACCCATTGATGCGATGATTGGCTGAATTACTAAACGTTCAACATCTGGAGCAAGAGTCTTTTCAAGATCGACATCAGCAGCGTGCTGTGAAGAGATAACTACTGTATTGAGGGCTACCGCACGATCTTTGTCATATTCGATGGTCACCTGAGTTTTTCCATCTGGTCGTAGATATGCCAACTCCCCTGACTTACGCACTGCTGATAAGCGCTGGGAGAGTTGATGAGCCAAGTGGATTGGAAGTGGCATAAGTTCAGGTGTGTCATCGCATGCGTAGCCGAACATGAGGCCCTGATCGCCAGCACCTTGCGCGTCTAGCGGATCAACCGATGAGGATACGCGTGATTCAAAAGCCGTATTAACACCTTGAGCAATATCGCTCGACTGTTGACCAATGCTGAGTGAAACACCACATGAGTTGCCATCGAAGCCTTTATCTGATGAGTCATATCCAATGGCCAAGACGGTGTCCCGAACAATACTCATTACATCTGCATAACCACTTGTGGTGACCTCGCCCGCGACATGAACTTGGCCTGTCGTGATGAGTGTTTCAACAGCAACGCGAGAACGTGCATCTTGACCTAAGAGAGAGTCCAAAATCGCATCAGAGATCTGATCAGCCATCTTGTCTGGGTGACCTTCGGTCACTGATTCTGAGGTAAAGAGTCGTTTCGTCATGGCCTTAACTTAACTTATTGAGCGCCAAATCTAGAAGTTTGGCGGCAAGTGTCATTTTCGTGGCACGTGGGAATCTGAGCTTCTCGGCCGAGTTCATCAAAATCAGGCCTTCGGTCTCTTCACTGCCGAAGATCTCGGTATTGATGACATCGTTGAAGTAGAGCAGATCGGCGTTCTTGGATGCCAGCTTATCTTTGGCTTTCTGCAATTGGTTTGCATCATGAGTCTGGCCTTGAGCAGCAAAGGCAATGATCACTTGGCCCGGCTTCTTGCGGCCTCCCAGTATGGCGACGATATCGGGATTAGGCGATAGCGCTATCGATGTTAGCTCGCTCTTATCAATTTTGCGATCCGACACCGTGCTCGGAGAAGAATCCGCTACCGCTGCACTCATTACTAAGAGGTCTGTAGAATCGAAATTCGCTTCTAGAGCCTCAAGCATCTGTGCCGCGGACTCAACTTTAATAATTGAAACACCCTCTATATCGGGCAAACTAACATTTGCGCTAACCAAGGTGACTTCTGCGCCGCGTTTTGCGGCTTGCAAGGCTATTGCATATCCCTGCTTACCTGACGAGAGATTACCAATGTATCGGACTGGATCAATCTTCTCGCGCGTACCACCAGCGCTCACTAATACGCGCTTACCCGTGTAGTCATCATTGTGATTCAGATGTGCCTTGATCTGAACCAGAATCGAAGATATCTCTGGATAGCGTCCAATTCCGGAATCTTCTCCAGTCATTCGCCCCACTTCAGGTTCAATCACCAAATAGCCACGAGATCGGAGGAGTGAAACATTTGCTTGGGTGGCTTGATTGAGCCACATCTCTGTATGCATCGCAGGGACAAGGATAATGGGGGCTGTTGAAGCAAGAACTACATTGGTGAGTAGATCATCTGCGCGTCCAGAGGCCAAGCGTGCAATGAGATCGGCTGTCGCTGGTGCAATCACAATGGCGTCAGAACACTTTGCTAGTGAGATATGCGGAACTTCATGAACACGATTCCACAGATCCGTCGGAACTTGTCGTCCGGATAGCGCTTCCCATGTTGCAGCGCCGACGAAATTTAGACTTGAACGAGTAGGGACGACTCTCACCAAGAAGCCAGAATCTTGCAGTCGTCGTAAGAGCTCGCAACTCTTATATGCAGAAATCCCACCACCTACACCAAGAAGAATCTCCCGACCTTGTAGCGTGGTCATACGATCATCTCCGGTATGAGTGATGGGATATGCGCGAATTCAGATTTACGCAGAGGCTTCTGTCGCCGTGGAAGCTGGCTCAAGGTTTTCGATAGTTAAAAGACCTTCGCTGATCTCGCGTAGCGCGATTGAAAGCGGCTTTTCATGAACATAGGTCTCAACAAGTGGACCTACATACTCAAGGAGACCTTCGCCTAGTTGAGAATAATATGCATTGATCTGACGAGCACGCTTAGCTGCATAGAGAACGAGGCTGTATTTGGAACCAGCTGCATCCAAAAGTTGATCGATAGGAGGATGGGTAATTCCATCGGTTAGGTTAGATGCCATCAGGTGACCTCAATCTTTTCGTATGAACTAACGTGAAAAATGCCGACTTAAGAGAGCCTAAGTCGATTATTGCCCCTTGAGGGGTGCACTTGCCAAGGGTATCAGGCGGGCCAGCAATAGGTCGACTTGGTCGTTGACCAAAATCTCATCAAACTCCGGTGCAGCGGCCATCTCTTGCTCCGCCAAGGCCAATCGGGCAGCTCGCCGTTCAGGCGAATCGGTGCCCCGGCCGGTGAGCCTGCGGACCAATTCATCCCAGTCCGGGGGTGAAATGAAGAAGAGTTTGGCACTTCCTTCAGATTTGCGAACCTGACGTGCGCCATCAATCTCGATCTCCAGAATCACGTGCTTGCCAACGGCACGCCACTCTTCCACCGGTGCGCGTGGGGTGCCATATCGGTTTCCAGCAAAATCTGCCCACTCGAGGAATTCACCCTCATCTATCATGTTTTGAAATCGCTCGGGCGTATAGAAGTAATAGTCAACGCCATCCTTCTCGCCCGCTCTTGGCTCGCGAGTTGTGGCCGAGACGCTGACCCAAAAACGAGGATCTTTCCGCAAAGCATTTGTGATCGTACTTTTTCCAACTCCGCCCGGACCGGAAATCACGATGAGGTTGCCTCGCTGAGAATCAATCTTGCCCACAGCTAACTCCCCTCGAAGACTCATGAGTTGATGCACGCCTAGGCCACCAATCCTACGGGTAGGAGAAATGTTTCGGCGCTCCATGATCATAGCTGCTCTCACCTTGCCTACTCCGGGCACGGCAGAGAGTAATTCGATAACTCGCATTCGCCTAATAGATTCTCGCGGATCGTTGATTGCATCAAAGATAGTCGCTTGCCCGTTAGCTATGGCATTTTTGATAGCAGCTCGTGCTTGGCGTGACTCTTTCGCGATTGCAAGAGCCGCCAATCGAGCCTCATGTGTCAATTGAGGTGGCTTTTGCGCACTCAAGAAATTGAATCCAAAATCTCACGAGCCTTATCGCCCATAGCTTGTGGTGACTGCTCGAAAAGCGATGTGATGGGACGCCCGATGACAAGGAAGTCTGAACCTGCAGCAATGGCATCCTTAGGAGTCATCACTCGCGATTGATCACCCAGTGATGCACCTGCTGGGCGTACGCCGGGAGTGATAGTTGAGACTCTATCGCCTAGTGCATCTTTGATGACTGCAACCTCAAGTGGAGAACAGACAATGGCTCGTGCACCTGCATCAGCGGCGGAGAGTGCGAGTTTAAGTGCGAAATCAAGCGGAGTCGAGTCGATTCCCATAGAGAGTAAGAGCTCTGGGGAGATTGATGTGAGAACAGTTACTGCCGTGATATCTATATCTGGAGCTTGCTGCGCTGCGGCCTCAATCATTGGGGCGCCACCAGAGGCATGCACTGTCAGAAAGCGCGGGTTGAGATTTTTGACCGACGCAACAGCTCCAGCAACGGTGTTTGGGATATCGTGTAATTTCAAATCTAAAAAGAGTTCGAAGTCGGCATATTCAGAGAGTCTCTTGAGACCTGCTGCGCCAAATTTGAGAAAAAATTCAAGTCCAACTTTATAGATATCGATACTTTCTCGCGTTGCTTCTATCCATTGACCTGCGATATCCAGATCATCGGTATCTAGCGCAAGAATGATCGGTGACTTCGAATTGCGTGATGTCATCATTAGATCTCCTCGCGATGAGCAAAACCGATAGCTTGGTGGAAGGTAGCAAATCCCTTTTCGATGAGAATGTTCTCCAACTCTTCTTTGATACTAATCGCAGCTGTTGGATTCCCAAAGGTTGCCGTACCAACAGAAATCGCGCTTGCACCAGCTAATACGAGTTCAAAGGCGTCTCGTCCCGAGGCAACTCCACCCATACCGATGATTGGAACATTTGGTAGCGCGGCATGAACTTGATAGATCGCCCTAACAGCGACTGGACGAATTGCGGGACCTGACAAACCACCTGTCTTCTGCGAAAGACGTGGGAACATGGTGTTTGTGTCGATTACCATGCCGAGAATTGTGTTGATCAAAGCAAGGCCATCGGCCCCAGCATCAACTACCTCAGTTGCAATGGAGACAATGTCTGTGACATCAGGTGAAAGCTTGGCGAAGATAGGCAGCTCTCCCCCAATATTTCGACGTACTGCAGATATAGCTTCGCGAGCAGTTGCTGGATTGCAGGCAAATACTTGGCCGCGATTTTCCACGTTAGGACACGAGATATTTACTTCTAGCGCTGTAATGCCAGGTACGGAACGTAATTTTCTTGCGAGAACCGCATAATCTTCTACGGTTTCTCCAGCAATACTGACGATTATTCGCGCTCCTTGAGAAACAAGCCAAGGAATATCGTTCTCAAGAAAAATATCGATTCCAGGGCCTTGTAATCCAATCGAGTTGAGCATTCCGCTGGGAGTTTCAGCCATTCGAGGAGTTGCGCGACCACTGCGCGGCTTAAGCATGATGGACTTGGTTACTACCGCGCCTATGTCGCTTAGTGGGAAAAATTGAGAAAGTTCTTTCCCAGATCCTGCAGTACCACTTGCAGTAAGAATCGGGTTCGGGATGCGTCGATCCGCTAGCGCGGTTGAAAAATCAAATGTGTAGTTGGTTTCCATCATTACTTACCCCACACCCCATCTGGAATCTCACGCGACTTACTCCATGTCACTTTCGATCCATCCATGACGGGCCCCTCTATGCAGGTGCGAACCATTCTGGTGATTCCATCTCTGCCTTCCACTGGCAGTACGCAGGTCATGCAGACCCCAATGCCGCAAGCCATTGACTCCTCAACAGAACATTGGTGAATGACACCGAAACGATTTGCAATATCGGTGATGGCGGAGAGCATAGCCATAGGACCACAGGAGTAAATTATCTCGATCTGATTCTGTTCAATGATTGAGGGTAGAACATCGCTCACTCGACCTCGAGTACCAGCCGAACCATCATCAGTTGTTAGCGTCATTGAGTTAACTGAGCGCTTTCCCTCAAGCGGAGCATAAATTTTTGCTGCTGTACTTGCTCCCAAAACCATGTCCACGCGACATCCCTTAGCTTTGAGATTTTCAGCAAGGGCAAAGAGTGGAGCTGAGCCGTAACCGCCACCAATGAGCAAAGCACGCACAGGTTCAGTTGGAATTCCAAATGCAGTTCCAAGAGGAGCAACAATGTTCACGCTCTCCCCTGGTTCTCTGGATGCCAGCCACTTACTTCCATTTCCATGAGGAGCAACGACTAGTTCCATGACGCCTTGTCCATCTGGACGAATCTGAGCCCTATAGATTGCAAAGGCGCGACGCAACACCATCGAAGATCCTGCTCCACCAACGGAAATTGCTACAAAGTTTCCGGGTTTTGCATAAGTAGCGATCTCATTAACAGCCAAAACAATATGGTTGTAGGCGCCTAGACGTTTATTGGATATGACTTCGGCATCCATTTGCTGGGCTCGTGTATTAATCGTTGGCATCTCCATAACCAAACCTTATGCCAAACTCTTTTTATGCCAGTTTTGTAAAGAGCAAACCGACATTTCGTGGTTGCGCAGTTCGGTAATGCCAGAGACGGCAGCGCGGAATCCCGCTATCGTCGTAATGATAGGGATGCCTCGCTGAACAGATGCGGTTCGAATCAACCATCCGTCATGTCGAGTTCCTCGTCCAAGCGGTGTATTGATGACCAAATCAACCATCGATGTATTGATCATGTCGACTGCCGATAATCCGTCGCCAGGTTCTGAGTTTTTGCGAACAACTGTCGAGTCAACGCCATGTTCCGCAAGAAGGTCATGTGTGCCTTTTGTTGCGTAGAGCGTAAAACCGAGGGCAGCCAAAGCTCGTGCAGGCTCAACGCTTCCGAGCTTGTCTCGAGCAGAAAGTGAGATAAAGACGTTTCCTGATTCAGGTAGCGTTCCAAAAGAGGCAATCTGCGATTTGAAGTAGGCCTCGCCAAATGTATCCGCAATACCCATTACTTCACCGGTTGAGCGCATCTCTGGCCCGAGTACTGCATCTACTCCGGTTCCATCACTTCGCCTAAATCTATTCCACGGCAGAACG
>Ga0214170_1000142_pt1 | contig 31729 bp, 38 predicted proteins | sample TroBogEpilimnion_2_FD_153008 | JGI IMG/M metagenome (GOLD analysis project Ga0214170, IMG submission 153008) | Freshwater microbial communities from Trout Bog Lake, WI - 27JUN2007 epilimnion | ecosystem: Environmental > Aquatic > Freshwater > Lake > Epilimnion/Euphotic zone | place: Trout Bog... | reverse complement strand
TAGAACGGCTGCTTTACCCAAGGCTGGATCTGATCTTGAACTGCTCGCATGTAATCCGAGACAGCAATGACTGGACCATTGTGGCCCGCAAGTTTGGATGTGATGTATGCGGTGCGGCGATCATCAGGGTTGAGCAAGTTGTGGCGATCTGTTGCAAGACCATCACGGCGAAGTTCGTTCCATGATGTTACTGACCAGACATTGGCGCTGATATCCCACTCTTCTTGCAAGAGCTTCTGCGCATCGAGTGCCCATTGCATCGAGATACCTGATGCGAGTAATTGAACCTTGCGCTTACCTGACTTAGCAGGGGAGTAGAGGTAGATACCCTTGAGAAGTCCTGCCACATCAAGGCCTTCAGGCTCTGCCGGCTGCACAATTGGCTCGTTATAGATAGTGAGGTAGTAGTAAACATTCTCACTATTTTCGCCATACATACGGCGCAAGCCATCTTTAACGATGTGGCCGAGTTCGAAGGCGAATGCTGGATCGTAGGCAACAACTGCAGGGTTGGTTGCAGCTAGCAGATGCGAATGGCCATCTTCATGCTGGAGACCTTCGCCATTGAGCGTTGTGCGACCAGCGGTTGCACCGAGAACAAAGCCGCGGACCATCTGATCTGCTGCTGCCCAGAAGGCATCGCCAGTGCGTTGGAAGCCGAACATTGAGTAGAAGATATAGATAGGAATCATTGGTTCATCGTGCGTGGCATACGAGCTGCCGACTGCAGTGAAGGAGGCAACCGATCCCGCTTCGTTAATACCTTCGTGAAGGATGACGCCTGCGGTTGATTCCTTGTAAGAGAGCATCAATTCACGGTCGACCGATGTATAGGTCTGACCATGTGGTGAGTAGATCTTCAGTGTTGGGAAGAGGGAGTCCATACCGAAGGTACGAGCCTCATCTGGAATGATCGGTACAAAGCGTGGGCCGATGCCCTCTGCCTTAACGAGATCCTTGAAGAGTCGAACAAATGCCATCGTTGTTGCAACGCCTTGAGTACCTGATCCGCGACGAGCAGAGTCGTAGACCTTCTCTTCTGGCATTGGAAGTGGGCGAGATACCTTGCGACGACTTGGGATCGATCCACCAAGTGCTGCGCGACGTTCCATCATGTACTTGTACTCAGGTGAATCTTCAGCTGGGCGATAGTACGGAGGCAACTTCGCGTCGATGACTTCATCAGCGAGTGGAATACCAAGACGGTTCTTGAAGGCGACCAAATCTTCAGCGGTCATCTTCTTCATCTGGTGGGTTGAGTTACGCGCTTCGAAGGATGAACCAAGAGTCCAGCCCTTGACAGTCTTTGCAAGAATGACAGTTGGGCGACCATTATTTGAAGTGGCGGCCTGATAAGCAGCGTAGAGCTTGCGGTAATCGTGGCCTCCGCGCTGAAGTGCCCAGATCTCATCATCAGTCATATGCGCAACAAGTGCAGCGCAACGTGGATCGCGACCGAAGAAGTTCTCACGGATATATGCGCCAGACTCACTCTTATAGGTCTGGTAATCGCCATCTGGTGTCTTATTCATTAATTCAACGAGTGCACCTTCGCGATCAGCGGCGAGCAACTTATCCCAACCACGACCCCAGACAACCTTGATGACATTCCAACCGGCGCCACCGAAGATTGATTCGAGCTCTTGAATAATCTTGCCGTTTCCACGGACTGGACCATCTAGGCGTTGGAGGTTGCAGTTAATAACAAAGGTGAGGTTGTCGAGACCTTCGCGTGCCGCAAGACCGATTGCACCAAGTGACTCTGGCTCGTCTGTCTCACCATCACCAAGGAATGCCCAAACATGTTGCTGTGAAGTATCTTTAATACCGCGGCCATGGAGATATCGATTAAAGCGCGCCTGATAGATCGCGTTGATTGGGCCAAGACCCATCGAGACTGTTGGGAACTCCCAGAAATCTGGCATTAAACGTGGATGTGGATACGAGGAAAGTCCGCCACCGGCATGTGAAACTTCTTGACGAAAGCCATCCATCTGATGTTCGGTAAAACGACCTTCTACAAATGCGCGTGCATACATTCCCGGGCTCGCGTGACCTTGGAAGAAGATCTGATCACCACCACCTGGGTGGTTCTTTCCGCGGAAGAAGTGGTTGTATCCAACTTCGTAGAGCGAAGCAGAAGAGGCAAAGGTAGAGATGTGTCCGCCAACTCCAACGCCTGGGCGCTGAGCACGGTGCACCATAACGGCTGCGTTCCAACGGATGATCGCGCGAATACGTCGCTCCATCGCTTCATCACCTGGGAACTCGGGTTCATCAGCAGATGGAATGGTGTTGATGTAATCAGTAGTGCGAAGACCGGAGATTCCAACATTCTGCTCTTGAGCGCGGCGCATGATTTGTAGCGCGATATAACGGGCACGAACCGGGCCGGCCTGCTTCAAGAGCGCATCGAAGGACTCCTGCCATTCAGCGGTCTCAGTGGGATCAATATCCACGAGCTGATCGATGAGGTGGTCAGGGGTTTCGAAATGTGAACTCATGGGAGTATCTTAAAGGGAAATTTTCCCCGTCATTTATCGCTCGATCTTCGTGAATTCTCAATAAATTGGCTTGCTAGGGCTTGCGCGATCGCCCTAATGAGAGTGGACTACGCCTGTGAATCCAGTCGAGAGCGCTGATCGGATGGGCATTGCCTCAGGTCAGTTGATTCTTGAGGTCGGCTTCGACGATGACTGTGACCTAGATCTACGTGAGGCGATCGTCGCACAATCTGGTTCGGCCTTACTCAATGAAGATTCTGATGAAGTGGTCGATGCCGTTCTCCTCTGGTTTCGGGAAGAAGATGGCGATCTCGTAGATGAACTTGTCGACGCCCTCACCTATCTCAGTGAGACGGGTCCTATCTGGTTGCTCACTCCCAAAGTCGGTCAAGAAGGCCATGTCGAGGCAGCCGATATCCAAGATGCTGCGCCAACCGCCGGATTAACTCAGACTGTGTCATTCTTAGCCTCTACCAATTGGAGCGCGACGCGATTGGTTGCACGTAAATCTGGATCTCCCAAGAAGTAATCCGCACTAAACCGAATCAACTCATATCTACTCATATCTACTCATAGCTACTAAGAAGAAGAGGAAGCATGTCACTGACCATTGGCCAAGAGGCACCAAATTTCACACTCACCAATCAATTTGGCGAAGCGGTTGAGCTCGCATCATTTAGAGGCAAAAAGAATGTCGTTATCGTCTTCTACCCATTCGCTTTCTCGGGTATCTGCACTGGCGAACTCTGCGCACTTCGCGATGATCTCGCTGCTTACCAGAACGAGGGAAGCGAACTCCTCGCTATCTCTTGCGACCCAATGTATTCACTTAAGGCATTCGGCGAAGCAGAGGGCTACAAGTTCAACCTGCTCGCAGACTTCTGGCCACATGGCGCAGTCACCAAGGCCTATGGCGTCTTCAATGAAGATCGCGGCTTTGCGATTCGCGGAACCTTCGTGGTCGATAAGGCTGGCATCCTGCGCTGGCAGGTCGTCAATGGTCCAGGGGATGCGCGTAACGCTGCTGATTACAAGGCTGCGCTCGCTAGCCTCTAAGGAAATTTCATAATCCCCGAGCTCACTAGTAGAGTTCGGGGCTCGAGCTTCTACTTGCCACCGCAAATGAAGTTCGTATGGGTGGTTAGCTCAGTGGTAGAGCGCCTCGTTTACACCGAGGATGTCGGGGGTTCGAAACCCTCACCGCCCACCAGTCTTTTGAGAGTGGAGTTCTAGGAAAGAAATCTTATTTCTTAACTTTCTTTCGTAGTTTTTTGTTGATTCGTTTAGCAAAAAGAACCTGCTTCACAGCTAAAAATATTATAGATAAAGCAAGTGTCGCAAGGATCATCCATTGAAAATCGACGGCGGAATGCTGATACCAATGGTGAGTCGGACTTTTACTTGATTGAACCAGTACTTCGCCGACTGGGGTATACATGCGAATCCCGACTCGATTCACATTTACAATTCCATTGTCACCCGCGGATGACTGAACCGAAGCCCAAATTACGCCATATTGCATGCCCGAGATGGCATCTGGTGGAGTTGTAATCGTTACAACGGGCTGACAATTACTGTGAGCAGGAATAACACATGAAGATGGGTTTACCGAAGTCCAGGAGACTAATTGGTTTGAGACTCCAAAAGATCCCGGCGTAAAAATACCATTGGTAAACGTTGCAGAACCCGGGTAGATAGAAACCTTCATTATTTCATCTGTGCTATTTGATATTTCGATCCGCTGCGAGACTGTCGTTGAAGGAAAAAGTCTATCGACAATATAGATGCCAGCATTTGGAACGTTTTGAACAGCACTGGGAATCTGGACAATTTTAATGCCAAGCCCAGGACTAATCGCAGGCGAGCTCACTATGCAACCGAGTGGGTAATGGACCCTGTATATGTTCCTGCTGCAAGGCCGGTCGGGATCACTACAGATACCGACGGTGTCCACGTTGCAGAATATGTGCCAGTTGGGAGACTCGCCGTTACGACCGTGACCTGTCCGGTTAGATTTGTCTGGTCGGTTTCAACCAAAGTTGCGCTTCCTACAGTTGTGATAATCCCTGATTTGTAACCGATAGCCGAGGCAGCGATTGTTGGCCCACTTGCCGGTGTAAGAGCGGTCGCGATTGCGGACGTTGTCCAACCCAAACCTCCGCCACGAGTATCACTGACGATCACGGTTCCAATGTCCACAAGGACTGTGGAGGGTGCGTATGCCGTACCAAGATTGATAGAAACAGGTGTTGAAATACTCAATGTGCCTGAGCCTGATTGGACTATGAGCGTCATTGTGGTGGTGCCTGTGCCGGAGGCGTTCGCTAAATTCGGGAATAGCATGGGAGAAAAAAGTGATATGACTAAGAATAAAACCTGAAAAGTACGGTTACGGACCATGCTCTCTCATTTCACAAGCAGAGAGACTAAAAAGTCAGCATACGCACTCAAGAAGACGCGATGCCTTCCGAGCGATTCCCTAGGAATAATCCTAAAATCAATGTAGCACGGATATGGGAAGAGGCAACTAGACACGATTGGCCCTAAATGCCAGAATACGCATCGGATGAAAGCACTAGCGCTTGAAGCTTGCATGAACTCGCAAGGCAGTTTTACAAATACATATCTTTGCAGGATCGATCCAAGGTCCTTGTTATCAAGAAGGAGCGATCATGAAGGCGTCAGTAGCCCATCAGAATCTGCTCATTGACCTGCAGAAGATCGATACCACCATCCTTGCCTGCGGCGTGAAGCTTGCAAACTTCCCAGAACTTGAGCAGATCAAGGCTATTCACAAGCGCCTAGAAGATGCTGCAATCGAATTGAAGGTCGTTGAGACCGAACTCGAAGATGTCACTATTGATCTGCGTCGAAGCGAAGTCGATGTCGAAGCAGTGGTGGATCGTATGAAGAAAGATGAGGCTCGCCTTAATGCCGGTACTGCTTCACCCAAGGAGTTAGAGCAGACTCAACACGAGCTCGCCACCTTGGCAAAGCGAAAGTCTGATCTTGAAGATAGCGAACTTGAGATCATGATGCGCTTTGATTCAGTGAAGAAGCGCCTCGATGAATTAGCAAGTGATGAAGTCGGCTTGAAGCAGTTAGAACTCGAACTTAATGTTCGACTCGAGAATGCCAAGACTGAGCTGAACTCCGAGCTTGCTACTGCGCAGGCTGCGCGCGCAGCGTTGGTGCCACAGATCGACTCTGCACTTTATGATCTTTACGAGAAGGTTCGTGGTTCCGCTCATGGAGTTGGAGCTGCTTTATTGATCGGCAATAAGTGCGATGGCTGCCATCTCGTGATTAATGCCATCGAGATTGAACGCATCAAGGGTCTTGATGCAGAAGAGATCCTCCGTTGTGAAGAGTGCCGACGAATCTTGGTCCGCATTTAATGGCTCGCCATTTTCAGATTACCGCTGATGGCGGATCACGTGGCAATCCAGGGCCAGCCGCATATGGCGCCGTGGTTACCGAGAATGGCAAGATTCTTGCCGAGCTCTACGCAACAATTGGAATTGCTTCAAATAACGTCGCTGAATACTCGGGATTAATCGCAGGCCTTGAGCATGCGCATTCATTAGATCCTGAGGCAACGATCGACGTAAAGATGGATTCAAAGCTTGTGGTCGAACAGATGTCGGGGCGCTGGCAGATTAAGCATCCAGATATGCGTGATCTAGCGAAGAAGGCTCGTTCGATTCACCCAATGTCGCTCATTACCTTTTCGTGGATCCCTCGCGATGAGAATTCACATGCTGACCGGTTGGCGAACAAGGCGCTCGATGGCGATCTGCAAGAGCCACATGAGAGCCGCTACGAGCAGAAGAACTTTCTCCATTCACGCCTAACATCGAGCGAAGTTCCAACCACAATCATCTTTATTCGCCATGGTGAGACACCGCTGACACCAGAGCGACGTTTTAGCGGATCGGGTGGTTCAAATCCTGGACTTACTGAAAAGGGACGTGAGCAAGCGAGAGCAGTTGGTCGTGAATTAGCAGCACGCAAGCCCGAATTACTTCTTGTCTCACCGATGCAGCGCACGCGCGATACCGCAGAAGAGATCTCAGCGATCGTTGGATTGCAACCGATCTTTGATGAAGATTGGGTCGAGGCCTCTTTTGGTTCATGGGATGGCATGACCCCTGATGAAGTTGAAGAGCAACTCCCCGATGAATTTAAGGCGTGGGTATCTGATCCTTGGTATGCCCAAGGCGGCGGAGAGTCTTATGCTGCTACAGCAGAGCGAGTTCGCGGTGCTCTCGCAAAGGTAGCGAAGGAATATTCAGGCAAGACGATCGCGATCGTTACTCACAATGTGGTTGTGAAAGGCGCAGTCTGTGTTGCGCTAGATACTCCGATTGAGAGCATCTATCACGTCGATATTGCCCCATGCAGTATTACAACAATCAAGGTCTGGCCATCAGATGGTCTAACAGCCTTAATGTCGATGTCTGAGCGAGCTCAAGCCTAAGTACTAAGAACCCGGGCTCACCGTCGACATATTGAATTGCTCGAAGATCATCGCAGGAGCCGCAGCACGTTCTACATCGCCCGCCCATTCACGAGGTTGAGTGATCGAGGTTGCGCCGACTGCCTTGATGCGATTAAGAAGTTCTACCGGTGATTCATTCCAACGGAAGTTATTCACTGCACCAATGACTTCGCCATCCTTGATCTGATAGACGCCATCACGAGTAAGGCCTGTAAGGAGCATCGTTGTTGGATCAACAGTGCGGATATACCAGAGCGTTGTGAGCAGGAGGCCATGCTTGACCTGGCTGATCAGTGAGTTGAGATCACCGGTCGCACCTGGAAGATCAACGATGATGTTGCCGCCCATTGGTGTGTAAGGCATTCCGGTCATCGCTGCAGTCGCACGAGTTTGAGTGAGAGATTCGAGCTTTCCATCTTTGAAGAAGTCGCGACGAGGAGCGCCTTGACCATTATCGAAGACCGAACTCATTGGACCACTTGAGGTATTCACGACATGTGTCGAGGACTCAAGTCCCTTGTAATGAGGATCGGAGTAGATATTGATTGGAAGGTTTGCAAAGGTTTCACCGACGCGAGTCTTACCGGCCTCACCGCGCTTTGAGAAGACCGAGCGGCCTTCGAAAGCATCCTTTGCGCCAGTGAACCAGCCAAGGTAGGCGTAGATATCTGCAACCGAGCCAGCTGGTGCAACGGTGTCATAGCGGCCTGCTGCAAGTTCTAACTTACGGCCCTGCCACTCAAGACGAGTGCGAATATCGCGATCGATTTCGGCAATCGAGAGATTCTTAAAGTCACGAGTTGCGCGACCTTCCCAGGTTGAGCGAGAGCGGTTGTGAGACTTTCCCGTCATCTCAACGCGACCATCTGGTTGATCAAAGCGCATACGTAACCCACCCTTTGAGCCGACCCACGTGGTGTCGTGAGTGTGTTCGGCATAACCAAAGAGTTCGATTGAATCTGCTTGAGACTTACGGAAGGTCTCACCGAGTTCTGGTGCAATACCTGCGAAGACTTCTGGACCCGTTGGTTGGTGAGCGGCGGCCCAATCACCGACGGCGAAGTCGCGCTTGAGATCAGCCGCATCTTCAGATTTACCGGCAGCGCGGGCTGCGATACCAGCAGCCTTAGCGATCTCTGCGACCTCGGATGCATCGACGCTGGCACGAGTAACAGAGCCTGATGCGATTCCGCCATCCATTGCGACGAATGCAATCACAGTGACGCGCTGGTTAGCGATCACGCCATTTGTGGTGAGAGTGCTATTTGCCCAGCGAAGGTTCGCTTGAGTTCTGCTCTGAACAATGACGACACAGTCGTCGTAATCTGCGGCTGCGGTGATCTTCTCAATGAGATCTTGTGGTGTGATCATTTTCCGGCCTCCGCGCGAGTATTAAGAACATTGACTTGGTCGAAGACTGCAGCAGGGCAGCCATGACTTACAGCAGCAATTTGGCCGGGTTGGGCCTTACCGCAATTGAATGCGCCACCAAGAACCCAGGTGCTCTCATTGCCAACGCGCTTCATCGATCCCCAGAAGTCGGTAGTCGTTGCTTGATAGGCGAGGTCCTTCACCTGTCCGACGATCTTTCCATTCTTAATGCGATGGAATTGTTGGCCAGTGAATTGGAAGTTATAACGCTGCATATCGATTGACCACGAGTTATCGCCCTTGATCATGATGCCATCTTCAACGGATTCGATGAGACCGGCGAGATCTGGACCATTGGGATTGGCCTTGAGCGATACGTTTGGCATGCGTTGGATAGGTACATGCGAAGGTGAATCAGCGAAGGCGCAACCATTAGAGCGTTCGCGGCCACCGCGTGCTGCGATGCGACGATCGAGCTGATATCCAACGAGGGTGCCATCTTTGACGATATCCCAGCTCTGCGCTTCGACACCTTCATCATCCCAACCAACGGTTGAGAGGCCATGAGGAGTGACGCGATCGCCAGTGATATTCATGAGATCTGAGCCGTACTTCAGATTATTGAGCTTATCGACGGTAGCAAAGGAGGTACCGGCATAGTTCGCTTCATAACCGAGTGCCCGATCTAATTCGGTTGCGTGCCCGATAGATTCGTGAATCGTCAGCCAGAGATTTGAAGGGTGGATGAGTAAGTCATAGCGACCAGCCTCAACTGATGGAGCGGCGACCTTCTCGGCGAGCAGGGTAGGGAGCTCATCAATCTCGGCATCCCAGTTCCAATTCTTATTGTCCATCCACTCCCAGCCAAAGCCTGCTGGTTGAGCGAGGGTGCGCATTGAGACGAAGCCTTCAGCCCCGACATTCACTGCCTCGATCTGAGTCTGCATGCGAACGCGCTGTTGAGTTGTAGAGGTACCGTAGGAATCGGCGTAATGCTTCTGCTCTTTCACGAACATCGAGAAGGCTTCTGCGAAGTTCACGCCGTCAGCTTTGAGCAACTTCTCATTGAGACCGGTAAGGCGAGCGATGCGCTCATCTCCGCTTACTGCGAATGGATCGATCTCGTAGGCACTGACCCAAGTCTTCTTTGGATAGATAGGTTCTGGTGCAAGTGCGATCTCTTCGGTAGAGAGCGGCTTACTCGTCTTGGCCATTGCGACTGCGCTGCGAGCAAGTGCGGCAGCAACATCTACACCGATCTCAGGGGATGATGCGAAGCCCCAGCAACCATCAACGATGACGCGAACTCCAACACCTGATGTGGAGTCATCGCTCTGTGTCTCGGTCGCGGTGTTACGGATCGAGAGGATTCCAGTTCGGATCCGTTCGATACGAACATCGACATGCGATGCACCGAGTGCCTTCGCCGTCGAAATCGCGCTATCTGTTACTGCATCAAGTGGCAGGGCGAGGAAATCGCTATCTACCTGTTGTGAAATGACCATGGGCATACCTTTACTTATGCCCACGCTTATTACAAGAGGAGTTAGATGCCCGCGGCGTGGCCTTCAGAACGTGGATCGGATCCTATGGCGTAGGTGCCAGTAGGTAGTACTTCGAGAACCTGGACTGATGATGCATGGCCATACTCTGGAAGAACGACGACTTCATGGCCGCGTTTCTTGAGATCGTCGATGAGAGCTTCACCAAATCGAGACTCAATAGAGAGGACTCCCTTAATCTCTTCATTGACTGCTGATGTTGAAGGATCAGAGAGATGCATCCAGCGAGGCGCTTCCGCAACTTCTTGAACGCTCTTTCCTTCATCAATAAGACCGGTGACAAGTTGAAAGTTAGTTTGGACCTGAACATTCGCACCTGGTGTGCCACCAACATATTTGAGCGATCCATCAGGGTTAGTGACCGTGAATGCCTGCAAGGTGTGGGCAGGGCGCTTTCCTGGCGCAATATGGTTTGGTGATGCTGGATCTAAGTTGAAGCCAGTCAGGCGATTGTTGAGAATCATTCCTGTACCCGGAACAACCCATGATGCGCCAAAGCCATGGAAGACCGATTGGATCCAAGAGACCGCATTACCTTTGCCGTCAGCGACTAAGAAGTAGGTGGTATCGCTTCCTTCTGCTGGGCTCTCACTGCGATTATCGGCAGCTGTCATATCAATTTGAGCAGCACGCTTTGCGATGTGATCGGCGTTGAGAATTGAATCTACATTCACAGGGACGATCTCTGGATCGGCGATGATCGAGTTTCGATCAGTGAAGGCGATCTTCTTCGCCTCAACCTGCATATGAATCCAGTCGGCATCCGAGAGCTTTGACTTATCAAAGGTGCCGGCGAGCAAGAGTTGTTCCATCAAGATCATGCCTTGAGTTGGGGGAGGGTTACCGTTCACTGAGTAACCACGGTAGTTAATGGTCAGTGGCTTCTCAACGCGAGTGGTGTGTGCGGCAAGGTCTGCAGCGTTAAACCAACCATCAGTTCCGGCGATGATCTTCTCGGCGATCGCACCTTTGTAAAAAGCGTCGCGACCACTCTTAACAACCTCACGAAGTACCCAGGCAATATCTTTATTGGTGACAGTCTCACCGAGTTTGATATCGGATGAGAGTCCTAATTGTTCAAAGAGTTTGGTATCTGGGTGTTGCTGAAGGTGCCACTTGATGCGCCCAATAAATCCTTCATTTGCCGGGAAGCCATTCTCGGCGTAATCAATCGCTGGCGCGAGAATTTCTGCCATCGACAATTTTCCATAGCGCTCATGCGCTGCATACCAACCAGAGATAACACCAGGAACAGTTGCCGCTTTGTAGCCATGTTCTGGAATCGCATCACCGAAAGCAGATCGGTCAGCGCCATGGGGTGCTTCGCCCGATCCATTGAAGGCGAGGTTCTCCTTCTTTCCTGCGTGGTGTGTAACCATGAAGGTATCGCCACCAAGGCCTGATGCACCTGGCTCGATCACCGCAAGAACGGCAGAGAGCGCGATACCGGCATCGATAAAGGTTCCGCCCGCCTCCAAAATCTTGAGCGCTGCAGTGACTGCAAGTGGCTGCGATGAGGCAGCTCCGCCCTTCTTGGCATAGACAATTCCGCGATGAGTAGTGGTTCGATTCATGGGCACAACCTTAACGAGAGTCAAAATAATTGCTAGACGTATACTCTCTTGTCATGGAGACCACGCAGACCGACCCTGCCTCAGCCTCGCTCTCCCCGGATCAGCGCCAACGATTTGGCCGACATCTTGTTCTTCCACTGATAGGCGAAGCGGGACAACTCAGACTCTCTACCGCAAAAGTGCTCTGCATTGGAGCGGGTGGGTTGGGATCGCCGGTGCTCATGTATTTGGCAGCTGCGGGCATTGGCACGATCGGAATCGTCGATTTTGATCTGGTCGACCTATCCAATCTGCAGCGACAGATTATCCATGGGGAGAGCGATGTGGGTACCCCAAAGATTGAAAGTGCACGTCGTCGAATTAATGCGATCAACTCTGGTGCGATCGTTAATCTTTATTCCGAAGGTATTAACGCCCACAATGCCCTAGAAATTATCTCCCACTATGACCTAGTTATTGATGCGACCGATAATTTCGCAACTCGTTATTTGATAAATGACGCATGCGTCATCGCTAAGAAGCCATGCATCTGGGGTTCGGTATATCGCTTCGATGGTCAGCTTTCAGTTTTTGGTATGAGCGATGGCCCTTGTTATCGCTGTTTACATCCAGAGCCTCCTGCTAAAGAGCTCGCGCCAAATTGTGCAGTGGGTGGAGTCTTTGGGGTTCTCTGCGGAACTATAGGCTCCTTGCAAGCAACGGAAGCCATCAAGATTATTACTGGTGCCGGTGAACCGCTTGTTGGTTCACTGCTCGCCTATGATGCTTTAACCACGACATTTGAAACGATTCGACTGAATAAAAATCCAGAGTGTCCACTCTGTTCACCTACTCCAATACAGACTGCACTTCTGGATGACTATGAAGCATTCTGTTCCGCTTCGCTCTTTGATCACTTACCTGGTGAAGTTCCAGAGATCTCAGTGGAGGAGTTGATAGCTATGAAGAACTCCTCGGCAGATTTTCAATTGATCGATGTCCGCGAAGTTGAAGAGTGGAATCTCGGTTATATCCAAGGGGCGCTCCATATTCCGCAACAGCAAATCCTCTCAGGGCAAGCGCTAGATCTGATCTCAAAAGAGCGGCCGGTTGCGCTCTACTGTCACTCAGGAATCCGCTCGGCTCAATGCAGCCAAGCGCTCCTTGATCAAGGTTTTATGCAGGTTGTATCTGTGGCAGGCGGTATTCAAGCTTGGGATCTATACTCGCGCCATGTATGACATTGCGTTAAGTGTGAACGCTTTTGTTCGGTCGCAGACTCGCGCCGATGTTGCTTGGCTCCTTGCCACAGATCATTCCGGAGTTATTTCGGGCAATGATGCCGTTGTCTTCACTCCCGGTGGCGGACGTCTGGGCAACCTCTTTAATGGTGCCTTTGACAGTCGGTTGATGGAGATTGCCTCACGCAAGCTGGCAGTAGGACGGATCGTCGATGGTGAAGTTACTCCGCTTGAGTCAACACTTTCCGGGCTACCTCTTGGAGCAAAAGTACGGTTCGCAATAATTCCGGCATCCCTCTTCGAGGGCGATATCTGGCAATCATTTTTAGAGCGCGAAAAGATCGCCTTTGATATGACCGTGGTAGGCGATGAAATCTTGAGAGTTGAAAGCTATAACTCAGCATCTATTCTCGCTGCAGATCCAGATCTTGCGGATGCTTTCAAGTCAGAAGCATCAGTTACTGTCGCTGCAGATTCACGAGTTATTTCAATCTTCGCCCCCATTCGTAAAGTCGCGATCTTTGGAAATGGTCCGATTCCCCAAGCAATTGCTGGCTTAGCCCAGGCGTTGGGCTGGCAGGTATCTTTAGAGAGTAAGCCAGATAATTTTGCTGGTGTTGCGGCGACGCTTTCTTCAATGGACTCAATTGTCGTCACAGGTCACGAAGTCGAAAGTTCGGGGCGTGCTCTGGCCTATGCGTTAGAGAGTAAGGCCGGCTATATCGGAGCGCTTGGCTCTCGCAAGATGCAAGATGATCGTGCCGATTGGTTGGCCTATCGAGATATCGTTGAAATTTCTCGAATCCATGGCCCGGCGGGCTTTCCTATTGGCGCAAAGAGCCCGCTAGAGATTGCCGTCTCAGTCCTCGCCCAAGCTCTCGCCGTTCTTAATGGTGTTTAATTACGACATGAATATGACCTCAGGATCACATGATCGGTTAGAGATGAATCTCATGTGGGTATTTATGGGATTGATGTTCGTCTTTGATATAGGCATGTTCTACTTTCACTTCACGATGCACAAGCGCCTTGAGAAGATCGAGAAACACCTCGCTCGCGAGAAGTAGTAAGGTCGATTCAGATGCGTGAAGTTAGTTGGGATGACGCGCTCACTCTTGTTACAAGCACCTTTCCCTCTCTTGGGTTTGAGCAGGTGCCAATATCAGAGGCAGTTGGACGCATAAGCGCCACAGATATTTATTCACTCTGTGATCTACCTGCATTCACGACATCATCCATGGATGGTTGGGCGATCTCTGGCGAAGGCCCGTGGTCAATTGTCGGTGAAGTTGCAACTGGTAAACGCAGTACTCGCGTTCTCTCAACTGGCGAGTGCATGCGTATCGGCACTGGTGGAGTTATTCCAGAAGGTTGCACCTCGGTTCTCCCATGGGAGGACGCAACAACAGAGTCAGATAATATTCATGGTCAATCTGTTGATGGTGCAAACTTCCGTCCAGCGGCGTTAGAGAGTCGCACCGGTGACCTACTTTGTGAAGCCGGCACTCTTTTAAAACCAGCAATGGTTGGCCTACTTGCCGCAACGGGCCATGACGAGATTGCCGTAAGCATTAAGCCACGCATTGGAATTTTTTTCCTAGGCGATGAGTTACTGCACACTGGAGTGCCAATAGATGGCGCGATTCGCGATGCGCTGGGCCCGCAATTACCTTCACTGATCGAGAGCTATGGAACCAGAGTCGATGTCGCAACTTTCGTTGTAGATAATTTAACGGCCCTTCATTCTGCAATTTCTGGAGCACTGGGCAAGGTCGATGCTATTTTTACAACGGGTGGCACAGCTGATGGGGCCCAAGATTTCATTCGTCCTGTGATCGAAGAGCTTGGCGCTGAACTGATTGTTGATTGTGTACGAGTGCGTCCTGGCTATCACATCTTGGTCTCAAGAATTTCGGAAGGAGATCGAGAGATTCCATTCGTAGCCCTTCCAGGAAATCCCCAATCTGCCCTTGCTGCGCTCAGTTCTTTTGGTCGCCCACTGATCTACTCGTTACTCGGCAGAAAGCAAGAGTTACTCAAGTCGATCGAACTCTCGACAGAAGTTACTACTGCTAAAGATTTTTCCCGAATCCTTCCAGGAAATCTCAATGGCGACCTCTTCACTCCTACTGGATATTTGAATTCAGCGATGCTTCGCGGTGTTGCATCCGCTGACGGCTTTGCCTTAGTCGAACCGGGCATTAATGCAGTGGGTGCAAAGGCTCGCTGGATTACTCTGTAAAGTGCAAAGATAAGAATTAGGCCGAATGAGGCGCGGGTTCATTTTCACTAGCAAGTGATCTGCGATGAATCGGTTCGGTTCCATGGCGTAGCGGCTGGTTACTTCCGCCAGCGACAGCCGAGATAATTTCCGCGGCGATAGATACCGCAGTCTCTTCTGGTGTTCTAGCACCGATATCTAGTCCGATAGGCGAGTGCAATCTGGCTAGTTCAGATTCGGTCATACCAATTTCACGAAGGCGTTCAAGTCGATCGGTATGGGTGCGACGGCTACCCATCGCGCCGATATAGCCGGCAGGGCTTCGAAGGGCGATCTCTAAGACCGGAACATCAAATTTTGGATCATGAGTGAGTACGCAAATCACGGTTCGCTCATCTACCAAAGCAGTTGGGAGGTAACGGTGTGGCCAATCCACGATGACTTCATCTGCTTCAGGGAAGCGACGTTTGGTGGCGAAGAGCGGACGAGCATCACAGACTGTGACGAAGTAGCCCATAAATTTTCCAATACGTGCAACGGCTGCAGCGAAATCAATTGCGCCAAAGACAATCATGTGAGGTGCTGGCGCAAATGATTCAACGAAGATCGCCAGATCATCGAGCCTACGTTCCCCAAGTGGGCCAACCTTCATGGTCTTGGTCGTACCTTGGCTGAGCAGGCCGCGAGCTCCTTCAACTACCGCATCATCTAAACCGGGATTGCCGAGCGAGCCCGAAACTCCATCGGGGGTGAGAACAATGCGTCGACCAATCTCTTGCGATCCTGCAATAAGAGTGGCGACAGCAACAGGACGTTTGAGCGTGATGGCATCAATGACATCCTGAAAATCCGGAAAGCTCTGTGGATCGATGAGTTGAATGAAGAGTTCGATAGTCCCACCGCAAGTCAGTCCGACCGAGAAAGCATTGTCATCGCTCACCCCGTAGGAGACGAGTTGAGGTGTGCCCGTTTTGAGGACTTCTAAGGCGGCTTCGTGGACGGCGCCTTCGACGCATCCACCCGAGACACTTCCAATCGCTTCGCCGCTTTGCGTGACAGCCATTGCGGCACCAACTGGACGTGGGGCCGAGCTCCAGGTTCTTGTCACGGTTGCGATCGCGAAAGGTAAACGGGAGATGTAGTGAGGAAGAATCTCATCGATGATCTCGCGCATGCCTTAGAGTATAGCGATGCTCGTTGGATTGATCTTGGCAGCCGGATCAGGCTCCCGCATGGGTGGACCCAAAGCCACCTTGGAGATCGACGAAGTCCGCTTAGTTGATAGCGCAGTCAGCAAATTTCAGGAAGCTGGCATCAATGATGTTTATGTGGTCCTTGGCGCTTGGGTTGGGCAGGTACCTGGGGCTCAGATACTTATTAATAATGAGTGGGAAGAAGGAATGGGCTCCTCCCTGCGCACTGGATTACATGCACTCGCCGAGATGCCAGGGATTGATTGCGCTTTGATCTCACTCGTCGATCTCCCAGGTTTGACCGCTGCTGCGCTCGCTCTCGTTGCGCAATCTCCAGCCTCACTGGCCATGGGGGAGTTTGAAGGTAGGCCATCTCATCCAGTGAAGATTGGCCGAGAGCATTGGAGCCAGGTTATTGAGGTGGCCAAGGGAGATGCCGGAGCTCGAAATTACTTAAAGGGACGATCGGATATTGATTACATCCCACTTGATGAGATTGCAGATGGAAAAGATGTAGATACCCAGGAAGATCTGGCCAACCTGCGACTGGGAAAATAACGCTTTGGTAACGGATTAACCCTGCTCCACAGAGATAAAAAAGTCCGTTTTGCGTGGACTTTCCTATTGCTGAGCATTTGCAAGAGTGTTACGTTCCTCACCTCACTGACTCCATGTAAACGAGATGAAGAGGGATTCTGACATGACTGTTGAATCAACTGGGCACGAACGTGGCAACCCACGTTTCTTCGCATTGATTGAGAACTCACCAAAGGAAGGCGCCAGTCCAACAATTTGGGCGTGGCCACAATTTACTGAGTTCATGAAGGTTGCGAGTCAACCAGTACAAGGACCTTGGCCAGCTCATCAAGAACCACGTCCTGATCCAGATGCAGATTCAATGCCAACAGCAGTTCCAGATAAAAAGCGTAAGTAACCGGGAATAGGAGCAAAGGTCGGACAATGTATCCATCACGATTTAAATACGAGGCGCCTAAGACGCTAGAAGCTGCAATTGCACTTCTTGATGCGGGCAAGGGAGATGCAAAGATTTTGGCAGGAGGACAGAGCCTTGTCCCAATGCTCAAACTTCGTTTCGCCTTCCCAGAACAGATTGTAGATATCAACAATATTCCTGGTTTGGATTATCACCGCTTTGATGCCGATGGTTCACTTCATATCGGCGCTCTCTGCCGTCATGAAGATCTTGAATTCTCTGCCGAGATTGCAAAGCGTCAACCAACTATTGCTGCTGCTGCACCGCTAGTTGCAGATCCAATTGTTCGTACTCGCGGAACCTTTGTAGGTTCGGTCTGTCACGCTGATCCTCAAGGTGACTGGGCTGCGACGATGATTGCACTTGGTGGACATCTTGTAGTGCAAGGACCAAAAGGCAAGCGCACTATTGAGATGAAAGACTTTGTTCTCGGACCATATGCAAATTCCTTGAACTACAACGAAATTGCTATCGAAGCTGTCATCCCTGCACCAAAGGGTGAAGCGCGCGGTGGTTACCTTAAGCTTGAGCGCCGTGTCGGTGACTTTGCGACTGCATCAGTTGCTGTTGCACTCGACATGGATGGCAATCGCGTTATTCGTGCAGGTATTGCTCTCGCTGGCGTTGGCGGCAAGACCATTGATGCAAATGAAGAGGCAGCGTTGCTTGCTGGGCAAGAGCTCACTGAGGCAAATATCGATCGAGTCGCTGCAGCTGTTGCTGCGAAGGCAGAACCACGTACCGACCATCGTGGCTCTTCTGATTACAAGCGGCAGATCGTGAAGACTTTTGTAAAGAGAATCCTTATCGCCCAAGCCACAAAGAAAGCAGCGTAACTATGTCAAGTCTTTATGAAGAGATTGCACCTACTCCTGCAGAAGGAATTGCAGTCCGTCGCATCACTGTCAATGTGAATGGTGCAGACCGCACACTTGATGTCGAACCACGTCTGCTCTTAGCTGATCTGCTCCGTCAAGGATTAGATCTCACTGGAACCCACAAGGGTTGCGATACCACTAACTGCGGTGCTTGCACTGTTCTCGTTGCTGGTCGCCCAGTGAAGAGTTGCACCATGTTGGCAGTTCAAGCAGATGGTCGCGAAGTTCAGACGGTCGAAGGTCTTGCAACTGCAAGTGAACTTCATCCAATTCAGGAAGGCTTCAAGCAAGAGCATGGTCTCCAGTGTGGCTTCTGCACGCCAGGCATGATGCTCTCTGCCAAGGCGCTTCTTGAACGGAATCCAAATCCAACTGAAGATGAGATTCGCTGGGCACTATCCGGCAACCTCTGTCGTTGTACTGGATATCAAAATATTGTGAAGGCAGTCCTCTGGGCTGCTGAAAAAATGCGCGCGGAATCTAAGTAAGGGGCGATAGCGATATGGCACTAGATGAAATCAAAATCGGCGGACTCGGCGCAAGCCGTCGTCGCGTTGAAGATAACCGCTTCATTCGCGGAAAAGGAAACTATGTCGATGACATCGTTCTTCCAGGCATGCTCCACATGGAGATCTTGCGCAGCCCAGTAGCTCACGCTCGTATCAAGTCGATTGATACAAGTGCTGCTTGGGATATGCCAGGAGTTCGTCTGGTTCTTACAGGCGAGATGATGGCTGCTCGCAACCTAGCGTGGATGCCAACCCTCTCCTATGACACAGCTGCAGTACTTGCGACAGACAAAGTTCGTTTCCAAGGTCAGGAAGTGTGTGCTGTCATCGCCGATGATCCATATATCGCCAAGGATGCTTGCGCGAAGATCGTCGTTGATTACGAGATTCTTCCTCCAATCGTTAATCCAGTTCAGGCTGCTGCTCCAGATGCAGTCCAGATCCGTGATGACAAGGCCGGCCAAGTAGGTAATAAGGTCTTCGATTGGGAAATTGGCGATAAAGCTCGCACAGATAAGGCGTTTGCTGATGCCGATCTCGTCTCGAAGGTAGAACTTCACTACCCACGTACGCACCCATCACCAATCGAGTGCTGTGGTTCGATCGCAGACTTTGATCGCGCGACCGGAAAGCTCACCTTCTATGTAACTTCCCAGGCGCCACATATCGTTCGTGCCGCAGTTGCATTAGTTGCCGAACTTCCAGAGCAGCAGATTCGTGTTGTATCTCCTGATATCGGTGGCGGGTTCGGTAACAAGGTTCCTGTCTATCCAGGTTATGTCATCTCAATTCTCGCTTCGATCTTGACCGAGAAGCCAGTGAAGTGGATTGAAGATAAGACTGGCAATTTGATCTCAACCGGCTTTGGTCGTGACGTCTACCTCAAAGGTGAGATGGCACTTCGTAAAGATGGAAAGATCCTCGGAGTTCGTATGAATACGATCTCTGATCACGGTGCTTTCTTCGCCGATGCTCAGCCAAGTAAGTTCAAGATTGGTCTGATGCACTCAGCGTTTGCTTGCTATGACATCCCAACTGCTCATATGTTTGCAACTGGTTATTACACCAATAAGGCTCCAGGTGGCGTTGCATACCGTTGCTCATTCCGAGTCACTGAAGCGATGTTCTTCCAAGAGCGTATGGTCCACGCGGCAGCTGATGATCTAGGAATGGATCAAGCCGAGTTCCGCCGTGTGAACTTTGTGAAAGATGACGACTTCCCACACCGTACGGCATTTGGCTTCTTAACTGACTCTGGTCAATATGAGAAGTGCCTCAACGTCGGTATGGAAGCTATCAATTACAAGAACTTTGCTAAGGAGCAAGAAGAGGCCCGCAAGCGCGGCAAACTTCTAGGAATTGGCATCTCGACTATGACCGAGCCACTTGGTGCAGGAAATAGCCGTGAGTACGACATCCTTGGAATCAAGATGTTCGACTCAGCCGAACTCCGTGTTCACATGACAGGTAAGGCGATCCTTCGCACCGGTGCTAAGACTCAAGGCCAAGGCCATGAGACAACCTGGGCGCAGATTGTTGCTCACGAACTGGGCATACCTGCCGAAGATATTGTCGTCGAAGAGGGCGATACCGATACCGCGCCATTTGGTATGGGTACGTATGCATCGCGAAGCACACCAGTTGCTGGCGCTGCAGTATCTATGGCGGCACGTAAGGTTCGCGCCAAGGCTCGTAAGATTGCCGCCCACCTACTTGAAGTATCTGAAGAAGATATCGAGTGGGAGTTGGGTCGCTTCTACGTCCGTTCAAATTCTGAACGTGGCGTAACGATTCAAGATTGTGCGATGGCTGCTTACAGCAATATGCCTGATGGTATGGAGCCAGGCCTGGAAAACACCGCGTACTACGATCCACCAAATCTCACATGGCCATTCGCTGCTTACTTCTGTAAGGTCGAAGTCGATGCTGAGACTGGCGTATGGGATGTACTTCAATTCGTGGCGGTCGATGACTGTGGCGTTCGCATCAACCCAATGATTGTTGAAGGACAAATCATGGGCGGCCTCACTGAGGCATATGCGATGGCGAATATGCAGTATCAGACCTACGATGAAGAAGGTAACTGCATCGGTGCGAATTACATGGACTTCCTCTTGCCAACAGCTTGGGAAACTCCAGGGTTCGAACTCTACGAAGTTGTCACACCATGCCCTCACCATCCAATTGGTGCAAAGGGTGTTGGCGAGTGCGCAACTGTCGCAGGGCCAGCTGCGTTCGTAAATGCGGTCGTAAATGCTGTTAGCCACACTGGTGTTCGTAATATCGATATGCCTTTGATGCCAAACCGTGTCTACGAAGCACTCACAACAGGAAAAGATGTCTATGGCATGCCACCTGTTCGGAGCGGAAACTAATTCAATGACTCAAAGCACCGTAGAGGGAATGAGCGTCATGGAACGCGCAGTTGAGCTGACAAAGAATGGTGAATCCTTTGTCATGGCAACTGTCGTTTGGCGCCAAGGTCCCTCTTCGGGGCATAGCGGTGCGCGGGCGATTATCACCAGCGACGGAAAGTTGCACGGCTGGATCGGTGGCGCATGTGCTGAGCCAGTCTTGATTCGCGAAGCGAAGAAGGTCATGGAAGCAGGTAAGGCGCAACTCATCTGGTTGGGGCAAGAGGCAGACTTCAAAGGGATGCACGTGCCTGATGGAGTCATGACAATTCCCATGGCTTGTCAGAGCGAAGGCGCATTGCAGATTTATGTCGAACCGGTCGCAAGTGCACCACGCGTTGTTGTAGTTGGCCGGTCACCAATGGCAATTACGCTCACACATTTGATCCAAGCACTCGATTGGCGGGTGGAGCTCATTGATATGAATGACTTCTCCGCTGAGACCATCGATCAGTCATCGATCGTCGTTGTGGCAACTCAAGGACACGGTGATGAAGAAGCTGCAGAGATTGCTCTGGCTGTAAAGCCTGCCTATCTCGGTGTTGTTGCTTCACGCAAGCGCGGTAAGGCAGTTCTTGATTACCTCGTTGATCGTAGATTCACGGAAGAGCAGATTGGGAAGATCCACGTTCCTGCTGGTTTAGATCTTGGACACACTTCACATCGTGAAGTGGCTGTTGCAATCCTTGCGCAGCTCGTTCAACTTCGTGCAACTGGCGCATTTGATCTCAATGAGCGGCGCGAACAGGCAACATTGTTGCCGACTATTGAGGTAGTTGACGTTATTGATCTAGTCTGTGGAATGACAGTACGAGCAGAGAAATCAAACCGCCCATTTGAATTCGAAGGAAAAACATATTACTTCTGCGCACCAGGGTGCCGCGCAACCTTTGAAAAAGATCCATCCTCATTCATCAACCAGGAGGCAAAATGCTAATCTCGCAGGCGATCGATGTCGATCAACAGATCGATGCCGTATGGAAGTTCTTTGACGATGTCCCGCAGGTTGCTGCATGTATTCCTGGTGCAGACCTCACAAATAAGATTGGTGAGGATCACTACGAAGGTGATGTGATCATCTCTGCTGGTCCAGTAAAGCTTGAATTCGCTGGGGCCGCGAAGGTCACCAGCCGCGACAATGCGAAGAAGGTCATCACGATTGATGCCTCTGGAGCTGATCGCAAGGGCCGTGGTGAGGCGCAGGCGATGCTGACCGCATCACTTAGCCCGATCGCAACTGGTACTCGTGTAAATATTGCACTCGAACTCACCATCTCTGGTGCAGCCGCTCAATTCGGTCGTGGCCTCGTTGCCGATGTGACTGCAGTTCTTGTGAATCAGACCGCTGGCAGTATGCAAGCGCGTATGAAAGCGATCTCAATGGGACTTGATCCAAATTCAGTTGGTGGGCCAAAGGCTGCCAGCGGTGTTGCGATCGCAATGACTGTCGTTCAGAGAGCAGCATCTCGCATCTTTGCTCGCTTCTTCTTGCCATACCAACCTGTAGCACGTCGATAACCGGATAGGAGATAAAACAATGAGCTTATGGGGAATTGGAAATCTCGTACTATTGGTGGTGATTGTCCCGGTACTTGTTGCGCTTTTGAATATGGTCCTTGGGCCACTAGAGCGAATTCGCGGGGCTGCAGATGATGCACTCACTGGCGGTGTCGCACTTATCGGTGAACTCAATGCCACACCAGAACAGTTGAAGAAAACCGAAGCGGTTATTGCAGATGTCGCCAATGGCGCAGTCCGCTATGCCGGCCCAGTTTCGAAGTTACTCGGATAGGAGAATCAGATGCCACAACAAGCAGTTTTCACTTTAATCTTGGCAACTTTGATTATCGCGGCAGCGGCCCTCGGCCTCCTTCGCGTCATCGGCCACTTACGCGCAGTTGTTAAAACATTGGATGCGCTAGATGGAGGAGTTCAGGTGATTGTCGCAAAGACCGCCACCGTGCCTTCTGCAGTAGCCTCAGTCAACGCCAGCCTCAAGCCGGTTAAAGACTTCGCGGAATCGATCTAAGGGGAGATCATGGACTTTAGCTCACATAGCGGCTGGTTACTCGGCTATATCATTGCAACGGTTGTTGTCCTCGTCGTTGTAGCACTTGTTGTCCCAATCTTGCTCCTCGCCCATCGCATCGGTGGACAAGCGAAGGCAATCAATACCGGACTTGAAGGTGCAGAGAAGAACACTTCTGCACTCGTTAATCTCAAAGTCACCATTGCATCGGCCAATGCAATTGTTGCTGGACTTAACCGTGGCCGTACGAAACTAGGAGGCTGACACCATGTCATCAAGCGTCCATACGCTCTGGCTTACTGCAGATATCCTCGGAGCCGTTGTTGTCGTTGCAGTAGCAGCGCTACTAACGATCTTGGTTCTGTTGGTCCGCACAATCGATAAGCGTGTAGCTGCCATTAAGGCAACGCTCACCGCAGCGAAGGCGAATACAGCCAACACTGATCTCATTGATCGCACAGCAGAAGCTGTCGATGCCGTCCTCGCTGAAGGTCTAGAGCACCATCTCTTCCTCGGCCGCGTTCTAGAGAAGGTGCGTTCATGAAGGGTTTACAGATTTTCAGCGTGATCGATATCGTGGCGTTAATCGCCGGGCTAGCGATCTATCTCTTCATTGTTGGCAAGCAGCTTGCTGCTGTGGCAACGAAGCTTGAGGATGCAGCAGATCTCGTCTGGGCAATCAAAAAGGATGCCGACATCATCGAACCTGGGCTAGCTCGCATCAATACCACTGGCGGTGTTGTAGCGGGAGCGCTGCCATTGCTTTATACAATGGCCGAAGGCATCGTTGTTGGAGCTACATATGTGGCTGATCCTGACCACGAAGAGCATCGCAAGCCAAACTTCCCAGCGATGGGACATCGTCGCTCACGCCTCTTCGAAGGTGTCGGCGCAAAGATCGATTAATTACTTGCGGCTATTTGGGTCGCGTTCTGTCGTCAATGGATCGGTGAATGCATTTGAGTATTCACCGATCCATTCGTCTTTCCAGGCTTGGTCATATTGTTCATCGTTGCAGGTAGGTTGATAGACAGCCATCAACTCCTTGGCTATTTGATCACGATGCTTCTCGGTACCCCCGAGGAATTCATACCAACAGATATATAAATTGAATTTATCACCGGCACGCTTTACCCATGTTGGCGCCTTAGGGTGTTTAAGCGGGAATCCCACTGTAGATAAATCTGCGCTATGGCCCACATAGATGACGGAGAACTCCGTAGGTTTGTTCTCAGGGTCATTTAAGGTCATCACTGCATAGACAGCAGAGATGCGTTGCGGTGCCCAGCCCATAAGAGAGCGTGGTCCTTCAAAAGGGTAACCTGCAAGTGATCCAAGGCGAATCACTGGAAGGCGTCTTCCCAATCTTCATCTTCTGTCATGGTTTCGGCCTTCACGATCGGCCAATCCGGAAGCTTCGCTTTAGCTACTGCTTCCTTAAAAATCTCAATCGCCTTATCAAGAGCTTCATCGGTGTAATCCGCTTCGACCAATATTTGGGCGCCGTAACCCATGGTTCCGGCACCTGCTGCTATCCCACTGTAAACCGCGACAGCGTCAGCGAGTTCTACAACTTCTTCAATCTTGATCTCGCGATCGCCTACGGCTTGAATTGAAACGCTGTACTTCACAATGGTGCTCCTATCGGATCGTCGCGAGCTTAAGGCTGAATTCTTCCAGACTCTTGAGGTTGTGTCCTGACACAACCTCGTCGATAAAGGGATCAGCGATCACCATCCCCATGGTGTTGGGTACCCACTCCTGGTTTTCGCCCTTATGGGGGTTCATCCAGACCACACGGTGAGCGATGCGAGAGAGTGACTCCATCGCCTTGGAGAGCTTCGCGGGCTCGCCCCGATCAAGTCCATCTGAGCAGATGATAACGATTGAGCCACGACCAACGCGGGTACGACCCCAGCGCTTCACGAACTCGCCAACGCTATCGCCGATTCGAGTGCCGCCCTCCCAATCAAAGACCGACTGGCCGGCCAACTCCATAGCTTCATCAGGATTTCGGCGGGATAGCGACTTGGTGATCCGAGTGAGCCTGGTTCCAAAGCAGAAGACTTCAACTTTCGTATTCGCTCGACGAGCAGAGTAACCGAGTTGTAAGAGATTTCGCGAGTAATCAGCCATCGATCCTGATACATCGAGCAAGAAGACGACGGGACGTAATTTCTCCTTACGTCGCGAGTAGAAGAGTTCACGTGGCTCACCATGTGCTCGCATTGTCTCTCGCACGATCTTTCGCATATTCAGGTGTGTTCCAGCTGGGACATTCTGTTGGCGCCGAGTTCTTCGGGTTGGGGGAGAAAGGCGTAGCGTTTTCATCATCTTACGTAGCGCTTGCATCTCTTGCGGCGTGCAGTCAGCAAAAGCCTTATTACGATAAATCTCACTCGTTGCTGCCACATAGCCCATTTTGGACTCTTCTTCACCGTTACCGGGTTCGCCCTCTTCGACGTTCGGGATCTCAAGAGTTGTGCTGGTATTTACTGATGCTTTGATCTTCTTTTTGCGCGCATCGGCCTCTTCCTCGGCAATGTCGAGGAAGAAGGCTTTGAAGACCTTGTTATAAACCGGGATGTTCTCAAGCCTTCGAACCAATGTGGTGCGCCCAGCCCAATAAATATCCATCATGTCACCTGGATTAAGTTCACCTATCGCCTGGCAGAATGAGATCACATCGTCTGATCCGATGGTAAGTCCGTTGAGGCGAAGGGTCTGACTAAATTCGACAAAGAGTTCGTCGAAACCTTCAGTGTTAGGCACCGTAAACAATCTCTGAGAGATTGTTACTTACAAACTCTAAATCATCACGGCCTTTAACCACCGAGCCTAAGGTTTCCAGGACATTAGTCTCAGAGAGTTCGGTTGCCCCAATGGTGTCGAGGGATTGAACCCAATCGATCGTTTCGGCAACGCCAGGCGCCTTCTCTAGATCCATCTCGCGCAATTTATGAACCGCTGAGACTACGCGAGTAGCAAGATGCTCACTGATTCCAGGCAATCTTGATTGAACAATGGCAACTTCTTGCTCTTGATCTGGGAAACCAATCCAGTTATAGAGGCAACGACGCTTAAGTGCGTCATGGAGTTCACGAGTTCTATTTGATGTCAGGATCACAATTGGCCGAGATGCTGCTTTCACAGTTCCAATTTCGGGAATCGTTATTTGGAAATCTGAAAGGAGCTCGAGCAGGAATGCTTCGAATTCATCATCTGCCCGATCGACTTCATCAATGAGAAGTACAGCCTGATCTCCGGCGTGAATCGCCTGAAGAAGTGGGCGCTCAATCAAGAATTTTGGCCCGAAGAGATCATCTACGGATTTCTCTGAGGCATCAGATCCCGACATCGAACGAATCTGGAGCATTTGGCGGGCATAGTCCCATTCGTAGAGCGCCTGATTGGTATCGATACCTTCATAACATTGCAGGCGGATCAAAGTTCTGCCATAGAGCGCAGCTACCGTCTTCGCCAACTCGGTCTTTCCAACGCCAACTTCACCTTCAAGCAGTATTGGGCGCCCAAGCTTCATTGCGAGTAAGAGCGATGTAGTGAGTCCACGATCTGCGATATACCCCAAACCTTCGAGGTCACCTTGGAGTTTTTCGACTGTAAGGTCACTAAAAGAGTGGGAATGGTTCCCTGAGATAGAGGAGGTAGAAGACATAGAGATAGACCCGATGAGGAGCCGAAACCTTACTTCTGTTCAGTGAGGCTATGCACGAGATCGCCAAGGGATCCACCTGTGCTGATCTTGCCTTCGCGGGAGAGGGTATTGCGCCATGCAGTCTTAAGGTCTCCGCCTTCTTCAGCAAAACCTTCGAAGGTAACTTCCTTCATATTGCGGCAGATCTTATTTGGGTTGCAATCCTCATCCAGATCAACGTCTGATTGGCCTTGCGCATCCCAGATAGAGCGCAGCAGTTGACGTGCTTCGTTACTTTCAACTGACATAACAGCCTCCTCAGAATGTGATCCGAAGCATAGCAGTCGGGCGAGAAGGTGCCACTTGAAGAGAGCCCAGGGCCTTCACATAATGGCGGTGTTATATTACGAGCATGCGCAAAGGTCTCACCTTTCTTACTTCTGCCACGGTTCTGCTCGCCGCGCTACTCGGAGAAGCCCCGCGGGCCTTGGCCGACTCTGGCACTAGTTCTGGAACCAGCAATCGAACTGTCACCGTCTTTGCCGCGTCTAGTCTTACAAAGGCCTATACGGCGTTAGGGCAGAAGTTCATGGCTGGCCATAGTCAGATCACTATCAAGTTCGCCTTTGGTTCTTCAACGACGCTTGCGGCACAAATCGCTGCAGGTGCACCTGCAGATATCTTCGCAGCTGCTGACACTTCAAGCATGGCGACAGTAGCAGCGCAGTTCCCGGCCCCAGTTAATTACGTGACAAACCAAGTAGTCCTCGCTCTACCCAAGAACTCTGCCATCACCAAGTTCGCTGATCTCAACGGCAAAGTTACCTGGCTTCAATGTGGTCATTCTGTCCCTTGTGGGATAGCAGCGGATTCGGCATTAAAGAGTGAAGGCGTGGTCACCTCCTCACCCGTCTCATTAGAGGCGAGTGCTTCATCGGCAACTGCAAAGTTGCTCGCAGGCGCAGTTGATGCAGCCATACTCTTCAAGACCGATGTGGTGGCCAACCCAACAAAGCTTAAGTACATCCCCTTCACAAATCCTGCGGCTGCAATGAGCCAGTATCAGATTGGACTCGCGGCCTCAAAAGCGACTACCAAAAACGTCTGGGCCCGAACCGTCTACCTCTATCTAAGCGGCCTTACTGCAAAGAAGTTCCTCTTGGCATCTGGATTTATCGCCTAATTCGAACATTGGATCAAGGTTGGAGACCTTCCCAAGTAAGATTATCGAATGAGGAAGCAGCGATCTAACCCTTATGTGCTCTTTGCTGTAGTCGTTGCATCTCTCATTATCGTTCTTCCACTCGTTGCGCTCCTGACTAAGGTCCCTTACTCGCACTTAACATCCGCGCTCGGCCAGGATCATGGTTTTGTGGCGATCCGATTGACACTCTTTACCTCATTGAGTGCGCTGATTATTTCGATGGCGCTAGGTATTCCACTTGCTTGGTGGCTTGCACATTCACCGTCGCGGATTACGCACTGGTTGCGACCACTTCTGCTTGCACCCATTGCACTCCCACCAACAGTTGCAGGACTCGCGCTCTTAGGATTGCTCAGCCGCAAAGGGCTCCTTGGAGAATATATTTATAACGCAACTGGTTGGCAGATGCCGTTCACCATCTGGGCGGTGATCTTCGCAGGCATCTTTGTGGGGATGCCATTCTTCGTTCTCATCTGTGAATCTACTTTTTCTCAGTTGCCACGAGATGTCAGTGAAGCAGCAATGATTGATCGGGCTAGCGACGGTCAACTCCTTTGGTGGGTTGCGATTCCGCAAGCTAGAAGTGGCATTGTTACTGGCTCAGCATTGGCCTGGGCTCGCGTGCTAGGGGAGTTCGGTGCAACCATGATGTTCGCCGGATCCATGTCTGGGACGACCCAGACTTGGACCCTGCAGATTTACCAGGAGCTCGATATCAATCCCGATAGCGCATATGCGCTAAGCCTATTTATGGTAATTATTGCGCTATTAATCATCATCGCTTTAAGAAAACCCTTACGGGAGTCATTTGCACGGTAAGGGCGTAGAATTCTCGGATGAGTGAGAAGCTAAGCCATATTAACGAGCAGGGTGAAGCCCACATGGTCGACGTCTCTGACCGTGAGATAACAACCCGGTCTGCCACCGCTTCAGGCAAGGTCTTATTAAGTAAGAGTGTCCTTACCCAGATCGCCGACGGAACAACACCCAAGGGAGATGTTCTCGCAACCGCGCGAGTAGCCGGAATTATGGGCGCCAAGAAGACGCCAGAGTTGATTCCGCTCTGCCACCCGATTTCAATTTCTAGTGTCAATGTCGACGTAAAGGTCGAGAGTGACGGAGTCGCTATTAAGGCGACGGTGAAAATTGCTGATCGCACTGGGGTTGAGATGGAAGCACTTACTGCCGTCTCGATAACAGCTTTGACCATTATCGATATGGTGAAAGCCCTTGACCCATCTGCCACAATCACCGATGTTCGAGTTGATGAGAAAGATGGCGGACGAAACGGCCACTGGCAGCGCTCATGAAGAGAGCAGTTGTGATTACCGCGAGCAATCGTGCTTCGGCGGGAGTTTATGAGGATCGTTCTGGTCAGATCTTGGTTGAAGGTTTGAATGCACTCGGCTATGAAGTAGGACCGTCGACGATACTGCCTGACAATATCGAGCAGATTAGAAACGCGATTACAGGTGCAATCAGCGCTGGCGTTAATCTCGTTGTGACCACAGGTGGAACTGGTGTATCGCCCATGGATCTCACTCCAGAAGCAACGGAGCCGCTCATAGAGAAATTTATGCCAGGCATCCTTGAAGCCTTTCGTTCCTACTCACGAGAGAAAGTCCCGACTACTGATTTGTCTCGGGGGTTTGCTGGCGTAGCAAGCAAGACATTGATCATTAACCTGCCGGGTTCGCCAGGAGCCGCAAAAGATGGGCTCGTCATAATTGATCGCTTGGCATCACATATCCACGATCAGTTGGAGGGTCATGATCACAGCCCTAGTAACTGAAGCGAAGCTTGATGCCCACGCGTTAGCTGCTCAGATTAAAAATAATCAATCTGGTGCCGTTGTGATCTTCTCAGGCGATGTCCGCGATAACGATCATGGCCGCGCAGTCCAGGCTCTCACCTATGAGATCCACCCATCGGCACAGGCCATTATTGAAGAGATTACCGGGCGGATCGCTGCCAAGCATGATCTTGTAAGCGCAATTGCAGTTCACCGCTATGGCGCTATCCCGATCGGCGAGAGCGCATTCGTGGTGGTAGTGTCCGCTAAACATCGAAAGGCCGCCTTTGCCGCCTGCGATGAGTTGGTCGATATTGTAAAAGCTGAATTACCGATTTGGAAGTACCAAGTCTTTGCTGATGGAACAGATGAGTGGGTGAATAACGCATGAGCCAGCTCATTGATAGCTATGGCCGAGTCCATCGTGACCTGCGCGTCTCGCTTACAGATCGTTGTTCTTTGCGCTGCTCTTATTGCATGCCCCATGATTTCGCGGCGTGGCTTCCTAACGAAGATTTACTGACGACCGATGAACTCATCACCATTATTGAAGTCGCGGTCGCCCAGGGGATTAGCGAAATTCGGTTGACTGGCGGCGAACCATTGCTTCGTCCAGATATCGTCGAAATTGTCGCTCGCATCAATGCAATTGAAAATGCACCAAAGCTATCAATGACGACCAATGGACTGGCACTTGCAAAGCTAGCCAAGCCACTGGTTGATGCCGGACTTGAGCGAATCAATATCAGCCTCGATACATTAGATCGTGAACGATTCAAGACTCTGACATTCCGTGACCGAATCCATGATGTATTCGCAGGTATTGATGCAGCCCGTGAAGCTGGACTCAAGCCACTAAAAATTAACTCAGTCCTTCTTAAAGGAATCAATGAGGACGAATCTGTGGCCCTCGTCGAGTGGGCGCTCAAAGAGAAGTTGAACTTACGTTTCATCGAGCAGATGCCACTTGATGCAGGTGGAATTTGGAGTCGTTCAGATCTCATTACCGCTGACCAGATCTTCGCTGACCTCAGTATTCGATATGACCTCACCCCGGTCGATGATCGCGGATCATCACCTGCTGAAGAATTTTATGTCAACGGTGGCCCAGAAGTTATTGGAATTATCGGAAGCGTGACACGGCCGTTCTGTGGTTCATGTGACCGAGTCCGACTTACATCTGATGGTCAAGTTCGAAACTGTCTCTTCTCTATGGCCGAGACTGATTTGAGAAGCATTCTACGAAATGCCGATCTAGATGATTCAGCGAAGCGAGAGCGGCTTTCTCAATCATTCCACTCATCTGTTGCTGCAAAATTGCCTGGACATGGAATCAATGAGCCGAACTTCATTCAACCAGTCCGTCCGATGTCAGCTATCGGCGGTTAACCCCCAGCAAAGCGGGGTAGCACATCGATCTGGTCGTTTTCGGTAAGTTTGGTAGATAGATCTTTTACTGAAGTCCCGTTGAGTAAGTACGAACAAAGCGGCAAGACTGAACGTAGTTTCTGGTGGTCTCGCTCGAGTAGCGCAACAAGTGAACCTAAATCTGGTGAATCGACGTCAAGGCGTGAGCTACCAGCAGCTGCCCGAGCAGCCGCGTAGAGATGAACCTTGGCCATGCGTGAAGGATACCTTGCAGACTCATTCTTGGCCGTCTTCTGAAACTGGCCTATCCTTAAGCCACTGAAGAGTCGCCCGGATCACCGCGTTACGAAAGTACCGAGGAAAGTCCGGACTCCACAGAGCAAGGTGATGGCTAACGGCCACTCGGAGAGATCCGCAGGACAGTGCCACAGAAAATAACCGCCTCATTTCGGTGAGGTAAGGGTGAAACGGCGGTGTAAGAGACCACCGCATCTGCAGTGATGTAGATGGCAAGGTAAACCCCACCTGGAGCAAGACCAAATAGATGAAGAGCTGCTCGCTTAATTCATCAGGTAGGTTGCTTGAATCTGTTAGCAATGACAGATCTAGATGGATGGTGATCCGTTCGCAAGAACGACAGAATCCGGCTTATAGGGCGACTCTTCTTTAATTCATTAATGTCACGCGTGAAATTATGCGGTATATGCGTAGGAATCTTGTCGAAGTATTTGCTTTAGTTA
>Ga0214170_1000141_pt1 | contig 31755 bp, 28 predicted proteins | sample TroBogEpilimnion_2_FD_153008 | JGI IMG/M metagenome (GOLD analysis project Ga0214170, IMG submission 153008) | Freshwater microbial communities from Trout Bog Lake, WI - 27JUN2007 epilimnion | ecosystem: Environmental > Aquatic > Freshwater > Lake > Epilimnion/Euphotic zone | place: Trout Bog... | reverse complement strand
GTAGTTTGAAGGCGTGGCCGAAGCGGTGGTTGAACAATTCGCGCTGGTGCAATTTCCAAACCCCGCACCGCCACCACCGCTACCGGGCGTGATTCCGGACCCGGCGACGATCGCGACTGCTGCGGAAAAATCTGAAGCTCCTCCATGTCCACCAGCACCACCAACCGTGATGGTGTCGATTCCGTCCGCGCATTGCCCGCCAGCGCCAGCAGGAGACGCACTGCTCAATGAGGTACCACCACCGCCACCCGCGGCATAGCAAACCTTGGATCCAGTAATCAGATTGAAGAGCCCAGCACCGCCTTTGCCGCCGACGCCGTTGTAGTTAGTAAAGCTGCTATCCGTTGATCCAGTAAGCACTCCTGCATATCCAGTTCCGTTGCCGTTTGTAACCGTGCTTGACTCGCCAAAAGATTTCGCGCCACCGCCGCCGCCACCAGCCCAGCCCATGGGGACTTGGCTACCAGAGCCAGCGCCGCCAACATTTCCGAGAATATTTGATGACACGTAAGTTGAATCCAGCTGGACTCCAACGGCTTTGGAATACAGCGCTCCGCCACCGGATCCATACGGCTGGTTTGTGGCTAAAGGCGCTCCGCCATTACAACCTGAACCACCGGCACCTCCGCCACCATCAACTTTTGTGTTACCAAAGACGCTATCTCCGCCATCAGTAGGACAGCTTGTGGTCGTGACGTTTGCGCCACCGCTTCCAACCGTAATCGTTTCCGGACCGCTCACCACGAAGCCAGTGCCGAAGTAGTAGCCACCCGCGCCGCCACCGCCACCGCCACGAGGTCCGCCGCCACCGCCACCGCCAACAACCAGTACATCTACCTTTGTGACGGAGCTCGGTAAAACTAACAAGCAGTTTGTTGAAGTGTTCGTGAACGTATCTACCGTGTACATAACGCCAGCTTGTTCGCCAGACGGATATTGAGAATATGTTCCGGATCCCATGTGGGTCGAGGTTGTGTAATCGGAGCTCGTGCATGTCGGTGCGGCGTGCGCAGCGGGGGAGACGAACGAAAGAAATCCAGCAACTAGTGCAGCGAGCGCCATTCGCGATCGCATTTGGATTTTCACGGCATAAATATAACGGTTGAAGAGATTTTGATAGATGTTGCTGGTGGACCGTACTGGGATCGAACCAGTGACCCCCACAATGTCAATGTGGTGCTCTACCGCTGAGCCAACGATCCTTGCTGTCTTACTTGAGAAATCTTACCCGACTAATTAGCGCGTCCGAAATCGTCTTCTACACGCTCAATATCGTCCTCGGCGAACGAGGTGCCGGTCTGGACCTCGATGAAGATGATTTCTTCAGTACCCGTGTTGGCCAATCGGTGCAATACCCCAACCGCGAATTCGACAGTATCGCCGGGTCCGACTGGTGACTCTTTACCATCGATGGTGACGACGCCGGTACCTTGCACAATGAACCAGTGCTCGGCTCGGAATTTGTGTCGCTGGTACGACAAACGCTTTCCAGGCGAAACCCAGATGCACTTTGTCTTATGTGATGTGGATTCTTGAAGGACTTCGTAGCGACCCCACGGACGTTCTGATTTCTCTAACATCAGGACTCCATTCTCCGACGCCATAAAACTCGAACCGCAAAGATACTTTCACAGTGGAGGTCGGAACGGGATTTGAACCCGTGTAGCAGGATTTGCAGTCCTGAGCCTCGCCTCTCGGCCATCCGACCACGCTGTGGTTCATCCATTAGGTGAAGAGAGCGGACGACCGGGTTCGAACCGGCGACCTGAACCTTGGCAAGGTTCCGCGCTACCAACTGCGCTACGTCCGCATGTGCTTGCCGAGTTTTACAACCCGATGAGCAGGGGAGAAATCTACCGCATCGCGGGAATCCGAACCAATCCGCCCATTTCACGTTCGGCGAGCGGGCCTTATTGGTAACCTCGCCTCATGTCTCCACAGTTGTCGATATCGGTCGATGGGGTAGCCCGTCAGATCGAGGCAGACCAGCGTCCGACCCATATTTTTGCCGACCGCCAGGAAATCGTGGTGTGCAAAGTAAATGGCGCACTGAAGGATTTGTGGACAGAACTCTCTGACGGCGACGCTGTCGTTGGTGTTTCTATATCGGAGCCCGAGGGCTTGGCGGTGCTTCGCCACTCGACTGCACACGTGTTGGCGCAAGCGGTGCAGGAAGTATTTCCAGAAACCAAACTTGGTATTGGCCCGCCAATCACCGATGGTTTTTATTACGACTTCGATCCGGAGAAGCCGTTCACTCCGGATGATCTCGAGAAGCTTGAAAGCGCAATGCGAAAAATCGTTAAGGCTGGTCAGCGTTTCCGTCGCCGGGTAGTTACGGATAACGAAGCGCACGCGGAACTCGCGGGCGAACCGTACAAAATTGAATTGATTGGCTTGAAGTCCTCCAACACCGATGACGAGTCAAGCGTTGAAGTCGGTGCGGGTGAGCTGACGATCTACGACAACCTTGGTCGTGATGGTCAACCGGTCTGGAAGGACCTGTGCCGCGGACCTCACTTGCCATCAACCAAACACATTCCCGCATTTAAGTTGATGCGTTCGGCGGCGGCGTATTGGCGCGGTTCGGAAAAGAACCCGATGTTGCAGCGAATCTACGGAACCGCCTGGCCATCGCAAGAAGAACAGGATGCCTACCTACAGCTTTTGATTGAAGCAGAGAAGCGCGACCACCGTCGTCTTGGCGCCGAGTTAGATTTGTTCTCATTCCCCGAAGAAGTTGGATCAGGTCTCGCCGTCTTCCACCCCAAGGGCGGAATCATTCGTCGCGCGATGGAGGATTACTCCCGTCGACGTCACGAAGAAGAGGCGTACCAGTTTGTTTACTCACCACATTTGACGAAGGCTGCGCTATTCGAAACGTCCGGACACCTCGACTGGTATTCCGAAGGTATGTATCCGCCGATGGTGATGGACGAGGAATATCACGCCGACGGAACCATCAAGCGCGCCGGCCAGAAGTACTACATGAAGCCGATGAACTGCCCGTTCCACAACCTCATCTATAAATCCTCATCTCGTTCGTATCGTCAGCTTCCACTTCGTTTGTTCGAATTCGGAACTGTGTATCGATATGAGAAATCTGGCGTGGTTCATGGCTTGACGCGGGCACGCGGGTTTACCCAAGACGATGCACACATTTATTGCACCAAAGATCAGATGCCAGGTGAGCTTGATTCGCTTCTGACCTTCGTCCTCAATTTGCTTCGCGATTATGGGCTAGAAGATTTCTATCTCGAACTTTCGACCCGCAACCCCGAGAAATCTGTCGGCGAGGATGCGGAGTGGGAGGCGGCCACGGAGGCGCTACGTCAGGCGGCTACGAAGCAAGGACTCGAACTCGTTATGGATCCGGGCGGAGCAGCCTTTTACGGACCAAAGATTTCGGTTCAGGCAAAAGACGCGATCGGTCGTACCTGGCAGATGTCAACCATCCAAGTCGATTTTCAATTGCCACAACGATTTGATCTGGAATACCAAGCTGCAGATGGCACTCGTCAACAACCGGTGATGATTCACCGCGCGCTCTTTGGTTCAATCGAAAGATTCTTTGGGGTTCTGACCGAGCATTACGCCGGCGCCTTCCCACCATGGTTGGCACCAGTTCAAGTTCGCGCAATTCCTGTCGCCGAAGCATTCACTCCGTACCTTCAGGGAGTCGTTGAACAGATGCGCGCCGCAGGGATCCGCATCGATATCGACGCATCAGATAACCGTATGCAGAAGAAGGTTCGTGATGCACAAATGGAGAAGATTCCATTCATGATGATCGCGGGCGAAGAAGATCAAAACGCTGGCGCGGTCTCGTTCCGTTATCGCAACGGAGAGCAAAAGAACGGTATCTCCATCGCGGATGCGACGGCCGAAATTCTCTCTGCCATACGCAATCGCACTCAGATTTAATACGAATCAAGCGGAATGAGCTAGGTAAGCGATGATGAGCGAAAACGATTCATTCGGGGGAGCGGGAATCCCCGATTCGTGGCAACGCCTCTGGGCGCCACATCGTTTAAATTATTTGGCGGGCGAGAATCGGCCGCTTCCAGGAAACGATATCGCCTGTCCGTTCTGTCGAATTCAGGAGTTGGAAGATCCTGAAGCGCTTATTGTTTTTCGAGGCAAAACCGCCTACGTCGTCATGAATCTTTATCCGTACAACGCGGGGCACGTTCTGATTTGCGCCAACCGTCATGTGGCGGACCTGACCGACTTGACCGCGCAAGAGCGTGCCGAAATTTCAGAGTTGACCGCGCACGCTATGACTACATTGCGCAAAGTCTCTTCGCCAGCGGGTTTCAATCTGGGAATGAACCAAGGCGCAATTTCTGGTGCAGGAGTGGCTGACCACATTCATCAACACGTCGTTCCACGTTGGGGCGGAGACGCGAACTTCATGCCGATTATTGGACAGACAAAAGTATTACCACAGCTGTTGAGTGAAACTCGAGCTGCACTAGCCGCGAACTGGTAAGCGATCCAGATAACTCTTAATTTCTGCCTCACCTAGGTTTATCTGCTCGAGGTATGGGATAGCGGGGTAAAGCAACGCGGCTTCGAATGCGCTCTCTCCAGCAGCGTCGAGCGCTTCTAGATATTCTTTTCGAAATTCAAAGACAAGAACCTTGTGTTCCGGATCGCTTGCTCGCACTTCGCGTCGACCATTTGAATAATCAATGACATCAAGCGAATCGAGATCAATCAAAGCCGTCGGCTTGCCTGCATCGTCGTGCAAGATAAGAAATGGATTAACGACGGGTTCTAACAGTCTTCCGATAATGGGAATCATGTCGTCGAAATCTGTTTCGGATGCCTCGAGTTCATCAACGACCACTATCGAGGGTATATAAAGCTCTCGAGCTTCGTTCCAAATGTCTATGCCCTCCGGCGAGATACCCGTGGTTGCGCTGACGGTGATGAGGAGCGCGTCGGCGGATGCCAGATCGGCCATCGGTAGGGCCAATTTCCTCGCCACGGCCATCGCTCCGCCCCCGTGTGCACATACGGAGGGCTTGGGCGCAGAAATTAGGTCACTCACAGCTCGGAAGCCTACGATGTGAACGATGCTTCAAGGTTCATTACGCCCTCCGATGACGCGGTTGATTACTCCGTTGAGCCGAGTTCTGCTCAAAATGGGAGTGACCGCTAATTCGATAACCATTTTTGGGGCCATCGGCACCACCGTCTCGTCAGTCTTTCTATTTTCGTCGGGACACCTTTTCGCGGGGACGATGGTAATTACCGCATTTGTTTTGACGGATTTGCTCGATGGGACGCTGGCTCGAATGTCTCCAACCGGTACCAGCACGTGGGGAGCACTTCTGGACTCCACGTTGGATCGCCTTGGGGACGCTGCGGTAATCGGATCGCTGATGTATTGGTTGATGAAATCCCATGATCGCGTTCTTCCCGTTGCTTTCGTCGCTCTCGTTGCAGGGTCGCTGATTTCGTACATAAAGGCGCGCGCCGAATCCTTGGATATCGAATGCAATGGCGGAATCGCGGAACGAACCGAGCGACTCATCATTCTTCTCGTGGCCACCGGTTTTGCTGGTCTCGGCGTTAAATACATTCTCGCAATTGGCCTATGGCTTCTAGCCGGTCTCTCGCTCATCACGGTAGCCCAGCGACTCGCCATTGTTTATCGCGCGACGTCTCATCGGTGACAGCATGACGGAGCGATTAATGTATCTGGGTTACGCAATCGCCTGGAAGGTAATTCGAACGCTCCCGGAAAACTTTGTTTACGCCCAAGCCGCGAAGATCGGCTCTTATTTGCATCGCAAGAACGGAAAGGGAGTTCGGCGTATGCGGAGCAACTATGCGCGCATTCGACCAGGGCTCAACGCCGGTCAACTCGAAGCGCTTGTCGAAGCGGGCATGCAGTCATATCTGCGTTATTGGGTTGACACCTTTCGTTCGCCGTCATGGGATCGGGAACGAACATTAAGTACCGTGGCGATTGATCATGAAGAATATTTACGACAGCCCATGGCGGAAGGCCGAGGGTGCATCGTTGCCCTTCCTCATGCCGGTAACTGGGATCACGCGGGGTCTTATTTCTGTCAGACCGGAGCGCCGCTCACGACTGTAGCGGAGCATCTCAAACCTGAACGACTGTTTCAACGATTTCTCGCTTATCGCGAAGCGATCGGAATGGAAGTCCTCGACCTTAATTCCCGTGCAATCGCAACCCTGTCGCAACGTTTGCGCTCGGGCAAGCTGGTAGCTCTCGTCGCGGATCGCGATCTTTCCAAAAATGGCATCGACGTTGATTTCGCGGGTTACCCCGCGCGATTGCCGGGAGGTCCTGCTCTCCTTGCGATTCAGACGGGTGCGCCATTGATAACCGCGTTCGTCGGATATGAAGGTAAAGGGATTCGAATCATATTCGGACCGGAGATTCCGGTTCCGATTTCCGGTACCACAAGCGAAAAAGCAGCGACAATGACCCAGCTGGTTGCTGATTGGTTCGCGGATCACATCGCGCGTGACACCGAAGATTGGCACATGTTGCAGCGCATCTGGATTGATGGCGACTTTGTCGATCGAGAGTCGAGCGCAGCATGAAAATCGGAATCGTTTGCCCATACGGTTGGGATACCCCGGGCGGGGTGCAAATTCACGTTCGAGAATTAGCCCAACATTTAATCGGATTAGGTCATACCGTCTCGGTGCTCGCGCCGGTTTCGGATGAGAGTTCCATCGATGTCCCGTGGTTGGTGTCAGCAGGACGTCCGATTTCTATTCCTTATAACGGAGCGGTCGCGCGCGTTCTCTTTGGTCCGGTTGCGGCCTCGCGTGTTCGGCAATGGATTGCAGCGAATGACTTTGATGTTCTACACATCCATGAACCAGCAATCCCTTCAATCTCTCTGCTTGCCTGTTGGGCCGCGGATGGGCCAGTCGTAGCAACGTTTCACGCGGCATCAACAAAATTGAAGGCGATGTATGCAGTCGCTCCGATTTTAGAGCCAGCGCTGGAGAAGCTACGCGCGAAGATTGCGGTGAGCGAAAGCGCGCGAAGGACCCTGAAAGACAATTTCGAGACCGAAGCCGTGGTTATTCCAAATGGCATCGACCGGGCCAAGTTTTCCCATCACTCCTACCGTGCAGAGTGGAAGAGTCCAGGAACCATTGGTTTCATCGGACGATTCGACGAACCACGAAAGGGTCTCGACGTATTACTCGCCGCGCTACCGAAAATTATTCTTGCAAACCCCTCCGCACGAATTTTGGTCGCCGGGCCCGGCGATGAGAAGTCCTATGAAAAGAAAATTCCCACCAATCTTCGAGGGCGCGTGACATTCCTCGGCCGGTTGAGCGAGGAAGAAAAAATGCAATTCTTTAAATCCATCGACCTCTATGTAGCTCCGAACACTGGAGGGGAGTCCTTCGGGATAATCCTTGCCGAGGCAATGGCCTCGTCCACGCCAGTTGTTGCGAGTGACATCCAGGCCTTCGATGACCTTCTTCGCGTCGACGACGGTTCGCACGCGGGCGCCCTCTTCTCCTCGGAATCCTCAGGAGAGCTGGCCGGCCTGGTCACCGAGCTTCTCGATTCACCCGACCGGCGAAATAATCTTGCGATGGCTGGTTACGAACTTTCGGCAAAGTTCGATTGGAATTTGGTCGCTACTCAAATTCTGGATGTCTACGAAATGGCAACCTCTGCCGGCGAACGAGTAGGACTAAGTTCTGACAGTCGGCCATGGAATCGCCTGCGCGACCGACTGGGGGAGAACTAAATGCACACGAGTTATGTGATCGCGGGTCTCGTGATTCTGCTCTTCCTTTGGTCGCTTTCGTATTCTGCAAGCCGGTTAGATCGAATGCACCATCGCGTGGAAACCTCGTGGGAGCATTTAGACGCGTTACTTCAGCGTCGAGCGGCTATCGCAATCGAGATCGCGCACGAAGCCGGGATAGATCCTGCGTCAAGCTTGGTTCTTATGGGCGCGGCATTTCAGGCTCGTGAAGCGGCGATCGTAGAACGAAGCGAGGCGGAGAGCGGTCTCTCCGAATCACTCAAAATGATGATGAGCGATCCTGCTGAATTGCAATCGATTGACCCACACCTTATCGACGAGTTAAAACAGATTACCGACAAAATTCGACTTGCAATCACGATTCACTTAGAGGCAGTGAATACAACGCGTGCATTGAGAGGCAAATGGAGTATTCGGCTTTTTCGGCTCGCTGGCACCGCGCCGCTTCCCGTCAAATACACATTTGAGGACGACGTATTGTGAAACGTTTATACGTAGCTGCAGTTCTTACATCATCGCTAGCACTCGCCGGTTGCGGAGGGCAGGGTTCGGGTTCTAGCGGTGGCAATGGATCGGTTAATGCGCTCAACGGTGCGCCAGGTATCAATGGCCCTGTTCTTGTAGTTAAAGTGGATGACACTCCACCGGCTCATCCACAAGTCGGACTATCGGCGGCGGACATTGTCTATATCGAACAGGTCGAAGGCGGACTTACGAGACTTGCTGCGGTGTACTCGCAGTACCCAACGTCAATTCCCGCATCCATTGGACCCGTTCGATCGGCGCGCATTAGTGATATCGACATTCTTGCTCAGTATGGCAAAGTCGGATTCGCCTTCAGCGGTGTTCAAACAAAAATGTTGCCAGTGATTGCCGGGGCAAATCTTTTTGACCTCAGCGCCGAGCACAATCCGCCATCGATCTATAGCCGTGACACGTCACGATCAGAGCCGACGAACATGTTTCTTGATCCAGTGGGTTTGTTGAAAAAATCAATCGAATCTGAGGGCAAGTCCATCGTCAGCGCGCACTCGATTGGTTTCCAATTCGGAAAACTTCCGGATTCGCCGTCATGGCGCGCAACGAACAAAGTGGAGACGGCTACCGCGGTTTCGTTGAAGTGGCCGAGCTCTAGCTACCAACTTCTCTGGTCCGCCAGCTCGGGTAAATGGCTGCTCTCTTACGAGCATCGTCCAGACCTAGATGCAAACGGTGCGCAACTATCCGCTGACACCTTCATCGTTCAAAACGTTTCGATAACGGATTCCATTTATCACGACAAAGTCGGCGGAATAACCCCGTTTAGCAACACGGTAGGTTCGGGCACGGGATACATACTTCGCAATGGGCTAGCCATTCCAGCGACGTGGAATCGATCAGACCCAACTTCTGGCACTAGCTGGCGGTTATTGGATGGGTCGCCCGCCTTAATTAATCCCGGACAGATCTGGATTGCGCTTACGGATACCCCTCCTACTTTCAACGGCACATCTAATTCTGCGAGCTCGCCGAGCGGACGGTAGACTTGGGGACTCGCTCTACTTCGTAATAATTTCCCGTCTCTCGCAAGGAGTTTTGATGTCAAACGATTCCTCTTCGGCCCAAGTAGGCACCGCTCGCGTTAAGCGCGGAATGGCGGAGATGCTCAAGGGCGGCGTCATCATGGACGTGGTGAACGTTGAGCAGGCGAAGATCGCGGAAGATGCCGGTGCTGTTGCGGTCATGGCGTTGGAGCGCGTACCAGCAGACATTCGCGCGCAGGGTGGCGTATCGCGTATGTCCGACCCAGACATGATTGAAAAAATTCAGGGCGCGGTTTCTATTCCGGTCATGGCAAAGGTGCGGATCGGCCATTTCGTTGAAGCGCAAGTTCTGGAAAGTCTCAACGTTGATTACATTGATGAGTCCGAGGTTCTGACTCCTGCCGATTACGAGCACCACATCGATAAGTGGAAGTTCACGGTTCCTTTTGTGTGTGGCGCGACCAACCTTGGCGAAGCGCTCCGACGCATTAACGAAGGTGCCGCAATGATTCGTTCGAAGGGCGAAGCGGGCACCGGAGATGTTTCTAATGCCACCACACACATGCGAAAAATTAGCCAAGAGATTCGCCGACTAACCTCGATGCGCGAAGACGAGCTTTACGTTGCGGCTAAAGAACTGCAAGCTCCATACGCGTTAGTAAAAGAGGTCGCCGAGACTGGCAAGCTACCCGTAGTTCTCTTTACCGCCGGCGGAATCGCCACTCCAGCAGATGCGGCAATGATGATGCAACTCGGTGCAGACGGCGTATTTGTTGGTTCAGGAATTTTCAAATCCGGCGATCCGGCAAAGCGAGCAGCTGCTTGCGTCAAAGCAACCACATATTTCACCGACTCCAAGATCGTTGCGGATGCATCCCGTGGTCTGGGTGAAGCGATGGTCGGCATCAATGTTGCAGATATCCCGGTCCCACACCGTTTGGCCGAGCGCGGCTGGTAAGCCGACTCGACCCAAACTATCGCTTTAGTTCTATGAAATTCGGAGTGCTCGCACTACAAGGTGATTTTCGAGAGCACGTCGAATCGCTGAAGAGTTGTGGTGTGACCGCAATCGAAGCGAAGTCGCGTGATGATCTGGAATCGATTGATGCGCTGGTAATCCCGGGTGGGGAATCGACAACGATCAGTAAATTGGCGAAGTCTTTTGGTCTCTTTGATGTGATTAAGGATCGAATTGCCTCGGGCCTGCCCACGTATGGATCGTGCGCAGGAATGATCATGGTCGCAAACACAATTATTGAGCCAGCGTCTGGCCAAGAAAGCTTTGGCGGAATCGATATCTCCGTGCGCAGAAATGCTTTTGGTCGCCAGGTTGAATCCTTCGAATCTGACCTCGACATTGAAGGCGTGGGTGGCAATCCGGTGCGAGCCGTTTTCATTCGCGCCCCCTGGGTAGAAACGTGGGGGGAGGATGTCGAAGTTCTAGCGAGCGTTAACAAAGGTGGCAGTGAACATCCAGTTGCGGTTCGGCAAGGAAAAGTCTTGGCCACCTCATTCCACCCTGAACTAACCGCTGATAATCGAATCCATAAGCTCTTTGTGGAGCAGATAGTCCAGGCTTAACCAGTTCTATACGGTAGTTTTAGGCCATAACTTTTCCAGGCTTTTTAGGAGGTTGGACGTGTCAGGCCATTCCAAGTGGGCAACGACCAAGCACAAGAAGGCAATCATCGACTCCAAGCGAGCGAAGAACTTTGCCAAATTAATTAAAGGTATTGAAGTCGCGGCTCGAACCGGTGGGCCCGATGTTGATGGCAATCCAACCCTCTTCGATGCGATCGCCAAGGCGAAAAAGAATTCTGTACCCGCCGACAATATCGAACGCGCTATCAAGCGAGGCGGCGGCCTTGAATCCGGTGGAGCCGACTGGCAGACCATCATGTACGAGGGTTATGGACCTGGCGGAGTCGCACTTCTGATTGAGTGCCTCTCGGATAATCGAAATAGAGCGGCATCCGAAGTCCGCGTGGCGGTTACTCGCAACGGTGGCAATATGGCCGACCCTGGTTCCGTCTCTTATATGTTCAATCGCAAAGGCGTCATCATCGTTTCTAAAAATGGTGGCCTTACTGAGGACAAGGTGTTGGAGAGCGTTTTAGAAGCGGGCGCCGAGGAAGTTAATGACTTAGGAGATTCGTTCGAGGTCGTTACCGATCCGAGCGACCTGGTGAAGGTGCGCGAGGCGCTGCAGTCATCTGGCATTGACTACGAATCAGCTGATAGCTCGTTCTTGCCTACCTTGTCCGTGCCGCTGGATGCGGATAACGCGACGAAGCTGTTCAACCTGATCGACGCAATTGAAGATTTAGATGATGTTCAAAATGTCTACGGAAATTTTGACGTTTCCGATGAGGTCATGGCATCGCTCTAAAATGAGAACTCCGTGCGCGTACTAGGCATCGATCCGGGCCTCACTCGGTGCGGTATTGCGGTTGTTGATTCGCACGGCCAACAGAATTTGGAAATGGTCGCCGTCGGAGTAATTCGAACGGGGACCGAGTTAGGGCTGGAAACACGTCTTCTTCAGCTTGAATCTGAAATCACCGATTGGATATCGACACACCGACCAGATGTCATCGCGGTCGAACGAGTCTTTTCGCAACTCAACGTTCGGACCGCTATGGCGACCGGACAGGCGGCTGGGGTCGCGTTACTTATCGCTGCTCGTTCAGGAATTCCGGTCGTGATGCATACTCCCTCTGAAGTGAAGGCTGCTGTTACTGGTTCCGGTCGAGCTGATAAGAAGCAAGTAGCGCTCATGGTTACCAAGTTGCTAAAACTTTCTGAAACTCCAAAGCCAGCGGATAGTACCGACGCGTTGGCACTAGCCATTTGCCATCATTGGCGGGGCTCGGCAAACAACAAACTTGCGACGGCGGTCTCGGCCGCTAAAGCGAAAATTAAGGCGAACGCCCGATGATCGCCAGTATCTCCGGGGTTATTTCCGCACTTGGACTGTCTTCCGCGGTTATTGAGGTTGGGGGAGTCGGGATTCAAGTTCAACTGCCTGCGCGCACCGCAATGGAACTGCGTCTTGGCAACGTTGCTCATCTGCATACGTCGTTAATAGTTCGCGAGGATTCCCTCACGCTCTATGGATTCGAAAGTGCAGCCGCACGAGATTTCTTTGAACTATTGCAAACAGTGAGCGGCATCGGACCCAAGGTCGCGCAATCTGCCTTGTCGGTGTTGGGTGAGCGAGAACTCGTCAGCGCGATCTCGACCGGTAACGCCTCGATTCTCGAGAAAATCCCGGGTCTTGGAAAAAAGGGATCGGCTAGGGTCGTTCTGGAACTAAAGGAAAAGGTTGGGGCGCTGCCCCAACACCGCGGTGAAACGACGAATTCATCGTCGTGGCGGGAGTCTCTGACTTCGGCGTTGATGAATTTGGGATACACCGCCCGCGACGCGGAGAGTGCAGCGAGTTCGGTCGCTGAGGAGATTGGTGCTGCTATCTCTGAAAAGCCAATCGCAGAGATTCTTAAAATCGCCTTACAGAGTCGCGGTCGTTCTATATGAGTTCGGATATGAGTTCGGATATGAGTTCGGATCGCATAACCTCAAATTCCGCTTCATCCGAGGAACAGTCGATTGAGTCCGCGCTGCGGCCTTCCGCTCTGGCGGAGTTCGTTGGGCAAGATCGAGTTAAACAACAACTAGATCTTTTATTGTCTGCCGCGAGATCGCGTAACCGGCCCGCAGACCATGTACTGCTCTCAGGGCCCCCGGGTCTTGGCAAAACTACGCTGGCCTTAATTATCGCGACCGAAATGGGCGCCCCGATAAGAATCACTAGTGGACCAGCGATTCAGCATGCTGGGGACCTTGCGGCAATCTTGAGCACATTGGTCGAAGGTGAGATTTTATTTTTAGATGAAATTCATCGTATGTCTCGTCCGGCCGAGGAACTTCTCTATATGGCGATGGAGGATTTTCGGGTCGACGTGATTGTGGGTAAGGGCGTTGGCGCAACGGCCATCCCGCTTGACCTTCCGCATTTCACTCTCGTCGGAGCCACGACGAGGGCGGGGCTATTGCCCAGCCCGCTCCGGGATCGCTTCGGCTTCACCGCGCAATTGGATTTCTATGAGGAAGCAGATCTTGCGCGCATCGTCCAACGTAGTGCGGAGTTGCTCAAGATCGATATCGATGCCGCTGCTGTGACCGAGATTGGATCGCGATCGCGTGGAACTCCTCGGGTTGCAAATCGCCTTCTGCGGCGCGTACGCGATTATTCAGAGGTGCATGGCTCCGGGTCGATTACGGTTGAGGACGCGCAAGCCGCGTTGGAAATGTATGAAGTTGATCGGCTTGGACTTGATCGTTTGGACCAAGCGGTTCTGCGAGCGATTATTGAAAGATTTAATGGGGGACCGGTCGGAGTTAATACTCTCTCCATGGCGATCGGCGAGGAAGGCGAAACCATCGAAAGTTTGGCCGAGCCATTCTTGGTTCGCCAAGGCTTTATCAGCAGGACGCCACGGGGGCGAATTGCGACCGCGGCGGGTTACGCCCACTTGGGGCTGAAGCCGCCCGCCACTGTGCTTGAAAACGCCACACAGATTGGCCTTTTCGACACACCGAGTTCTGATGCCTAGACTTGCCCCTCATGTCTGCCATTAATCCCAAATCAGCCAAGCCAACTGGCCATCCTGGACGCACCGTTGCGATCCTGGCGATAGCGCTAGTCGCATTTTCTGCCCTCGCAATCTTGCAAGGCGCGACCTCATTTAAGTTGGGTCTTGATCTTCGAGGCGGAACGTCCGTAACGCTCCAACCTCGCGCGACAGCCGGTGGAAAGATCACGAGCGCCGCGATTGATCAGGCTGTCTCGATCATTCGTCAACGCGTGAACTCACTCGGCGTTGCTGAGTCAGAAGTATCGGCACAAGGCACCGGCGTTAATCGTCAGATTGTCATCTCTGTTCCAGGAGCTACCGGTCGTCGAATCGTTGATTTGGTCGGTCAAACCGCGGAATTGCGTTTCCGCCAAGTACTGGTTGAGGGCGCAGCTGCCGCGACAAGCGCATCTACTGACACCAAGACCGCAGCGTCACTTCCTACTGGTGTTACTCCAGCTTTGAATGCTCAATACGCGGCGCTTGATTGCTCAAATGTTAAGAACCGTCAAGGCGGCGGTGGCGATGACCCGAGCGCGCCACTTGTCACGTGTAATCGTGCAGGTACTTCAAAATACATTCTCGCCCCAGCCGAAGTTTTGGGTTCTGACGTTTCAAAGGCAACCGCTGCTATCGATCAACAAGGCGGTTCTGGTTGGTACGTATTGCTGAATTTCAACGGCAACGGAACATCAAAGTTCGGCGCGATGACGACTCGTGTAACAAAGTTGGCAACGCCGCAAAATCAGGCAGCGATTGTGCTCGATGGTTTAGTCGTTTCCGCTCCGCGCATTAACGAAGCGATTGTCTCGGGCTCGGCTCAGATCACAGGAAACTTCACTCAAACAGATGCCACCGACCTGGCCAACGTTTTGAAATACGGCGCCCTTCCATTGGCGTTCGACCGTGGTGAGGTTCAACAGATCTCCCCAACCTTGGGTGCTGACCAACTTCGTGCGGGACTACTCGCGGGAGCGATTGGTCTGATTCTCGTCGTTCTCTATTCGCTTCTGTACTACCGCGGCCTTGGATTAGTCTCCATCGGTTCACTCGCGGTAGCTGGCGCAATAACGGTCCTTTCGTTCTTGTTGCTCGGCAAATGGATTGGCTTTACATTGACGCTCGCGGGAATTGCCGGTGCGATTGTCTCCATTGGTATTACTGCGGACTCATTCGTGGTCTATTTTGAGCGCTTGCGCGATGAGGTTCGCGAAGGTCGCTCATTGCGCACCGCCGTGGAAACTGGTTGGGCGCGCGCCCGTCGCACGATTCTGGTTGCAGACTTCGTCTCGCTCATTGCTTCGATTCTGCTGTACTTCTTCGCTGTTGGCAGCGTTCGTGGTTTCGCCTTTACCTTGGGATTAACCACCGTCGTTGACTTGGTTGTGGTGTTCTTCTTTACCAAGCCGCTCGTCTCGGTTATTTCTCGGATTGGCTTTTACGCGCAGGGAAGTACGTGGTCCGGATTCTCACAGAAGAGCCTGGGCGTTTCGCCTTCCAAAATCTCTGATTCCATCAATGGCTTTAACGGAAAGGAGGCCTAATCGTGTCGAAGCTTTCAGGTCTTGGCGGCCGTCTCTACCGCGGCGAAACTTCCATAGATTTCATCGGCAAGCGCCGTCGTTGGTACGCGCTCTCCGGTTTGGTCATCATCATCTCTGCCATCGCGCTCGGTACGTCGGGGCTCAAGCTAGGTATTGAATTCAAGGGCGGCGCGTCCTTCATCGTCTCGAAGTCTGGCGGAACGATCGCCGAGGCTCAGTCCGCGATAAAGGCAGCGGGTATTACCGGCGAGACAATCGTTCAAAAAATTGGATCTAACAAGATTTCAATCCAGACCGGCGCGCTTTCCAATGCCGATTCCAATGCGTTGCAAACCCAGTTGGCGCAATCCTTTGCCGTCGATATCAACACGATCGACACAACGAGCATTGGACCTTCGTGGGGTAAAGAAATCACGCACAAGGCTCTTTATGGTCTCTTTGGCTTCATCATTGTGGTCATGCTCTATCTAGCTTTGGCCTTTGAGCCGAAGATGGCCATCGCTGCGATTGTGGCTGTAATCCACGACGTATTTATTACGGTGGGAATTTACGCTCTGGTTGGTTTTGATGTCACCCCGGCAACGGTCATTGGCTTCCTGACCATCCTCGGATACTCGCTGTACGACACGGTGGTTGTGTTCGATAAGGTCCGCGAAAATACTCGGTCGGTGACCAGCGTCGGCAAGGTCACGTATTCCGAAGCGGCTAACCTCGCTGTTAATCAGACTCTTGTACGTTCGTTCAACACGTCATTAATCGCGCTCCTCCCGGTTGCTTCAATCCTCTTCGTGGGCGCAGGATTGTTGGGTGCAGGTACGCTCAAGGATCTCTCTCTAGCCTTGTTCGTCGGTCTTGCGACCGGTACGTATTCGTCGATTTTCGTCGCTACTCCAATCTTGGCCCAATTGCGCGAACGTGAGCCAGGCATGAAGGCTCTGACCAAGCGCGTCCAGGCTCGTTCCGGCCTGACGAATCGTGATGCATCGCAATCTCCGACCGAAGCCGCTCCTGTAAACGTTTTGGGCGAGGCCGTCGACACTAAGGCAAATTACCAACGCGGTCCACGTAACCAGCCGAAGCGAAAGCGTCGATAAGGGATTTCACTATCAGCGCCCATGCAGCTACGAGTAAAGTAGAAGCATGGGCGCTCGGGTTAATTCAGCAGACCCGCTTCTTGCGCCACTTTTAGAGAAGGTCTCTCACCACCATCCGCACGCCAAACTCGATGATGTTGTTCGCGCCTACCAGGTCGCGGATCAGGCGCATGCGGGTCAACTTCGTAAATCTGGTGAACCGTACATAACTCATCCGGTGGCGGTTGCCGAAATCTTGGCCGATATCGGCCTCGATTCATCAACCATCATCGCGGCTCTTTTGCATGACACCGTGGAAGACACCGACTATTCATTGTCGGATTTGAACCGAGATTTTGGTTCTGAAGTGTCGACGCTGGTCGATGGTGTTACCAAGCTTGATAAATTGACCTACGGCCCAACGGCTGAGGCAGAGACGCTTCGCAAGATGGTTATTGCAATGTCGAGAGATATTCGAGTGCTGGTGATCAAGCTTGCCGATCGATTGCACAACGCGCGTACATGGAAATTTGTTAATCCCGAATCGGCTAGCCGGAAGGCGCGCGAGACCCTTGATATTTATGCGCCATTGGCGCATCGGTTGGGTATGTCGGCGATTAAATGGGAGCTCGAAGACCTCTCGTTTCGAACCCTCGAACCAAAGAAATATGAAGAGATTGAACGACTTGTTCAAGAACGGTCGCCTTCGCGAAGCAAGGTCACCGAAGAAGTTATTGCTGCAATCGGTTCAGATTTGAGTTCTGAAGAGATCAAGGCGCAGGTGAGCGGTCGCCAGAAGCATCTCTATAGCGTCTATCAAAAGATGGTTGTTCGTGGTCGAGAGTTCAACGATATTTATGACCTGATCGGCGTTCGAATCTTGGTCGACGACGTTCGCGATTGCTATGCCGTGCTTGGTTCTATCCATGCCCGATGGAGTCCAGTCCCAGGTCGATTCAAGGATTACATCGCGATGCCGAAGTTCAATCTTTATCAATCACTGCACACAACCGTGATCGGACCTACCGGAAAAGCAGTAGAAATTCAGATCCGCACCTTCGATATGCACGCTCGCGCAGAATATGGAATCGCGGCACATTGGAAATATAAGCTCACCGGTCAAGATTCTTCGACTGGTTCGAGCCCGGATATGTTGTGGCTGAAACAATTGCATGAATGGCAGCAAGAGACCGAAGACGTGGGTGATTTCCTCGACACGCTTAGATACGACCTACGTACACCAGAGACTTTTGTGTTTACGCCAAAGGGGAGTGTTATTGCCCTTCCCAGTGGCTCCACGCCGGTTGATTTCGCATACGCGGTCCACACCGAGGTCGGCAACAAGTGCGTTGGCGCCAAAGTAAACGGCAAATTAGTTCCCCTCGAATCAAAGCTGGCGAATGGTGATGTGGTCGAGGTTGTCATTAATAAGCACGAGAGCGCTGGACCAAGTAGGGACTGGCTCAATTTCGCGCAGTCGCCTCGGGCGAGGTCGAAGATTAAGGCCTGGTTCTCGAAGGAGCGCCGGGAAGAAGCGATCGAAGCCGGTCGTGAATCGATCGCACGGCAGATGCGCAAGGCTGGTTTGCCACTGCAAAAGATTCTCGCGGGCCAGTCCGTATTAGAGCTGGCACATGATTTGCACTACGACGATATCGAAACGATGTACGCGGCGGTGGGTAACGGTCATATATCAGCTCAGATGGTTGTCGAGAAATTGTCATCCGCGCTTGGCACCGAGGAAGAGCGTGCCGACATTGAGCTTGAACATTATGTCCCAACCACGGTCCGCTCCCATGTGGGCAGAAGCACTTCGGGCGTTGAAGTCGAAGGTAGCGATGACGTCCTTGTAAAACTGGCGCGCTGCTGCACTCCCGTTCCGGGTGATGAAATCGTCGGCTTCATTACCCGAGGTAGTGGCGTATCCGTTCATCGGCACGACTGCGTGAATATCGAAGACTTGAGAAGGCACCAAGGCGATCGTCTCGTCAACGTGAAGTGGAATCTGGCCGCCAAGACGCTCTTCCTAGTAAATATCCAGGTGGAAGCCCTGGATAGAGCCCGTCTGCTTTCCGACGTGACGAGGACCTTGTCTGATCAGCACGTAAATATTCTCAACGCCTCGGTGAGCACCTCGAAGGATCGAACCGCGATTTCACGCTTCACCTTCGAAATGGCGGACGCGTCACATCTCGATGCAGTGCTTGCATCAGTGCGAAGCGTTGAAGGCGTTTATGACGTCTATCGCACCAGTAACAACTAGCAACTAGTACCTAACGCTGGCGATAGATCTCCGCTATTAAGCCTTGAAGTCGGCCAAGCCCTTCTTGGCTTCGACGAGCCAAGCGCGACGAGCTTCTGCGGCCTCGCGAGCGACGGTGGCTTTCTTCGTATCTCCTGCAGCCTCTGCCTTTGCGGCTTGAGACTCGTAGGAAGCAATCGCGTCTTCCAAGCCCTTCACGACATCATTCGCGCGTGCGATGGCCGTCGGATCGGTGCGACGTGAATATTCCTCATTAAGTTCGTGGATTGCGGCTTCAACCTTTTCAATACGGGCCTCGAGTGCGGCACGCTTATTGCGATCCGTAATTCCAATCTTTTGCCATTGCTCCATGAGCGCGCGGAATGACTTCTTGGCAGTGGCGAGATCCGTAATGGGAAGGAGTGCTTCAATTTGGGGAATTAGCGCTTCTCGTTTTGCCAAATTCTCCGACATAGATCCTTGACGCTTTTCGAGGTCGGCATTTTTCGCCGCGAAGAATGCATCCTGAGCTGCCTTGAAACGCGCCCACTGCTTGGTATCGACGTTGGCCTTTCCACGACCAGCCGCCTTCCAACCATCCATCAACTCCTTGAATCGACGAGCGGTGTTGAGCCACTCGCGCGAATTAACCAACTTCTCCGCCTCGAGGACGAGCGCTTCCTTCTTGGCGGCGACTTCGGCATGTACGGCATCCAGCGAAGCGAAGTGAGTGCGACGGCGCTTATCGAACTTGTTTCGCGAGGCAGAGAATCGCTTCCAGAGTTCGGTGTCCGTGGCCTTATCTAATCGGGGTGCTGCTTTCCACTCGTCCAAAAGGACCTTGAGACGCTCGCTAGTCGCCTTCCAATTTTCGGAAAGGGCTAGCGATTCCGCCTCGGCAACAAGCTTTTCCTTTTCTACAAGGGCGCCCGCACGCTTAGCTTCACGAACGGCGGCTTCGAGGTCTTTTCGCTCTTGGTAAGCGGCGCGGTGATCTTCAATAAGGGCAGGAATTTGTTCGACCGAGTCAGCGAGAAGTTTAAGGTCGCCAACGCCGTTGAGGTTCTTTACCTGATCGCGAAGCTTGTTTACCGCTTCGTGAGCGTCGGATGGAACCATCGCGCCATTCTTGATTCGCGAAGCAAGCAAGGCTACTTCAGACGCGACCGATTCAAATTTACGGACGAAATAAGCGAGAGCTTCCTCTGCGGTTTTGCCTGGATAGGAACCGACGGAACGTTCGCCTTCTGCGGTCCGAACAAAGACTGTTCCGTCTTCTGCGACGCGACCGAATTGGGAAGGATCACCAATGAGGGCAGAGGCCGCGGTAAGCGGTGATGTCTGCTGTGGAATTGTGGATGGAATATTTGAATTGGTGTCCATGTGTTCTCCTCGGTTGCGCGTCATCCGCGGATGCGGACTCGTTGACTGGTTTCGGTATTTGGTGCGGGGATAACGGTACCCTGAAGCCTTGGAGCGGGAAAATTCGCGCCTAATTTCAGCATAAAACGAGGCTCCGGCAGGAATGGCAGGTCACGATCCACCATGATTCTTGAACAGGTAGCCGCGCCCTACTTCGCCACCAATTGCTGGATATTTGCCCCGTCCAGAAATTCCGAATGCTTCATCGTTGATCCAGGGATCGCCAATCCACATATGGTTGAAGCGATAACGAAGGTGCTAAAAAATTTCTCGCTGAAACCCATCGCAACCGTGATTACCCATGGCCATCTAGACCATACCTTTTCGGTCGTGCCGCTCGATGACGCCTATGGCTTGAAAACGTATGTGCACACGGCTGACCGTCGACTCTTAGCGGATCCATTCAAGGCGCTCCAGCCCGGTGGCATGACGTCGCAAATTTTGGCTGAACTCAATATGAGCGAATCTGGCTTTCGGGAACCAAAGGATGTCCAAGTGTTATCCGACAACGAAGAGATCTCGATTGCAGGATTCACGCTCTCTACTCGTCATGCACCAGGCCATACAGCAGGCTCTGCGGTTTTTGTCGTCGATTCTGGCCATCTCATCGCGGGTGATGTCTTGTTCGCCAATGGAATAGGCCGTACAGATATGCCCACTGGTTCAGACTCGGCGATGCGGAAATCGCTGAAGGAGCGAATTTTGCCGTTGGATGACGAGCTAATTGTCCTACCTGGCCATGGGCCACAAACTACTATTGGCCGCGAGCGAAAGAGCAATCCATACCTGCGACCTGAATACCTCGACGGCGCGATTTAGAAACAGGGGAGTGATGAGTAAATTTCAAGCCCCTAAAGGCGTCAGTGAATATTTTCCCGGTGAGAGCGCGCGCTTTGAATTCGTCCGTAATTCGCTGATTGCAAGCGCCAAGGGCGCTGGCTACCAACTTATTGAATTACCTGTTTTCGAAGATACCGAATTGTTTAAGCGCGGCGTCGGGGAATCGACCGATGTGGTTTCTAAAGAGATGTACACCTTTGAAGATCGCGGCGGTCGATCAATAACCCTACGCCCCGAGGGCACTGCAGGCGTGATGCGGTCGGTTATCGAACACAACCTAGATAAGGGCCAGCTGCCGGTGAAGGTTTGGTATTCGGGGCAATTCTTTCGGGCCGAACGACCACAGGCCGGGCGTTATCGCCAGTTCTACCAGGTAGGTGTCGAAGCGATTGGCGCGAATGATCCCGAGCTAGACGCCGAAGTGATTGCCGTTGCATGGCGTGGTTTTCGAGCAATAGGGTTGAAGAATTTTCGACTAGACATCACATCGCTAGGTGATGCACAAAGTCGTGCGGTGCATAAGGCCGATCTTCTCAACTTCTTTGAGGGGTTGAATCTTGATGAGGCGACTCGAGCTCGTGCGGCGATTAACCCATTGCGACTCTTTGATGACAAACGACCCGAGATGCAGGCGGCCATGAAGGACGCGCCTCGCTTGCTCGAATATCTCTCGCCAGAGAGTTCTGCCCACTTCGACCGAGTCAAAGAGCTTTTATCTGAATTCGGTATTCCGTTTGTTGTAAATCCGATGATGGTTCGAGGACTTGATTACTACACCGGCACCACATTTGAATTCGTGCATGAAGGTCTAGGAGCACAATCTGGAATTGGTGGCGGGGGTCGTTACGACGGCCTGATGGCCCAACTCGGCGGCGCGGATCTCTCCGGTATCGGCTTTGGCATTGGCGTGGACCGCGTGGTTTTGGCTGCTGAAGCAGAGGGATTGTTCTCGCATGATGAAACCCTGCGCACCGGCGTAGATCTATTTTTGGTTGCGCTTGGCGAGAGCGCAAAAGCGCAAGTTTCTATTCTTCTTAATTCGCTTCGCGATCAAGGCATTTCGTCGGATATGGCCTATGGCGACCGAGCCCTCAAGGGCGCTATGAAAGCCGCTGATAAGAGCGGTGCGCGCTTCTCACTCGTCCTCGGCGAGAATGAACTAGCCACTGGCGAGGCGACGCTCAAAAATCTGAGTAACGGTTCCGAGCAAAGCGTTAGAATCCGTGACTTGGGTCCAACCATGTTGGCGCTTTCCGCACAGAGAGGAGATTAAGTACATGTTCCGCACACACCAAGCTGGAAATTTGCGAAAGAGCGACGTCGGCGCTTCCGTCACGTTGTCTGGCTGGGTCGCGCGTCGACGAGACCATGGTGGAGTTGCTTTTATTGATTTACGTGATGCCACCGGCGCGGTACAGGTTGTCATTCATGACGAAGCTCTGGCGGGAGCATTGCGCGCTGAATGGTGCGTCAAAATTGTTGGAACGGTCGGCGTGCGACCCGCTGGGAATGAAAATTCAAATATTCCCACAGGTGAAATTGAAGTTAATTGCGAGACGCTCGAAGTTCTCAGCGAGGCGGCACCATTGCCTTTCCCCGTCGACAGCGGCGAAATCGCCAACGTAGGCGAGGAAATTCGGTTGAAGTATCGCTACCTCGATCTTCGCCGCGAGGGCCCTGCTGCGAATCTCAGACTGCGAAGCAAGGTGACATCGACCATTCGGTCGGTCATGGACGAAGAGAATTTCCTCGAAATTGAAACTCCGTATCTCACTCGTTCCACTCCAGAAGGCGCTCGTGATTTCCTTGTTCCGGTTCGTTTGCAGCCCGGAAGTTGGTACGCCCTGCCTCAATCGCCGCAGCTTTTCAAGCAATTGCTCATGGTCGCGGGCATGGAAAAGTACTACCAAATTGCTCGTTGTTTCCGCGATGAAGATTTCCGAGCGGATCGCCAACCAGAATTCACCCAACTCGATATCGAAATGTCGTTTGTTGACCAAGAAGACGTTCTTAAGGTCGCAGAGAAGATTCTGTCGCAGGTATTTAAGAAGGTTGTCGGTTACGAAATACCTTTGCCAATTCCACGCATGACCTATTGGGAAGCGATGCGTCGCTTCGGATCGGACAAGCCAGATCTTCGTTTTGGTTACGAGTTAGTTGACGCGACCGCGTTTTTTGCGGATACGACATTCCGCGTATTCCAAGCCGAGTATGTCGGAGCCGTTGTTATGCCGGGCGGAGCATCGTCAGCTCGACGCGAGCTCGACGCCTGGCAAGATTGGGCGAAAGCCCGGGGCGCGAAGGGCCTTGCCTATATTTTGGTGCAAGACGATGGAACGCTTGCCGGTCCGGTCGCTAAGAATCTTTCGGAGAAGGAGAGCGCTGGTATTGCTGCTCACGCCGGCGCAAAGCCCGGCGATGCGATTTTCTTCGCGGCAGGAGATCGAGTCTCATCTCTTAATTTATTGGGAGCGGTTCGTCTCGAGATAGGCAAGCGCTGCGGTTTGATTGACGGGAGCAAATGGGAATTTCTCTGGGTGGTAGACGCCCCAATGTTTGAGCAAGTGGAGACTGGCAACTCGGATAGTGGCTGGACCGCGGTTCATCATCCGTTTACAGGTCCCAAGCCAGAGTTTGGGGATAGCTTCGACAAGGACCCGGCCGCCGCTCTGGCGTATGCGTACGACATTGTTCTCAACGGCAATGAAATCGGTGGTGGATCAATTCGTATTCATGATCGAAAGATGCAAGCACGCGTCTTTGATGTCATTGGCTTGACCAAGGCCGAGGCCGAGAGCAAGTTTGGATTTCTCCTCGAGGCATTCAATTACGGACCACCACCACACGGCGGAATCGCGCTTGGGCTTGATCGACTGTGCGCACTCTTGTCAGGAGCCGAGTCCATTCGTGAAGTTATTGCCTTCCCTAAAACAGCAAGCGGTGGGGATCCGCTCACAGGTGCACCAACACCAATCACTCCGGCACAACGCAAAGAGGCTGGTGTCGATTTCGTAGCGGAGACAATTCCCTCCAAATAGGGCAGACTTCTCGCGTGTTAAAGCGAGCGCACAAGAGGGCGGCAACTGCCGCTTCTGTGATTCTCGCCGTAGGAATACTGAGCGGATGTTCATCCGCGTCCCAGACATATGCGTCTGACAAGAGCGACGGTGTCTACTTCACGGTCCCGCAAGGGTGGTTCGCGCTCTCGCAGCGAGATCTTTCCGCACGAGAATCGCTATCAACTGTCTCTGGCGCTGCAGATCGTCTCGCTAACGTCCACTGGCAGGAAGCGTTTGCGCCCAAGGCGGTTACCGCGGCCGAGATTTTTTCGCTTAAAAGCAATGATCAGCCGACTGTGTACGTTCGAGTACGCGCGCTACTTCCGGATGAAGCAAACTCCTTTTCGCTCAATAGTCTTCGTGACATATTTGTTCCATTAACCACGTGGCTAAACAGCACAAGCACTTCGGTTAACGCCTTAAACCTGAACCTCATCGACGACTCCGATGCTATCCAGCCGGCTGCACGTGGAATTCATGACACCTTCTCCTTCACCGGCACGGATGGCATTTCGCAAACGTTCAATCAGACGAGCCTGCTCTCACCTGATCACGCGATGTTGTACGTCCTATTGATCAGGGCTAAGACCGACTATTACACAGCACATGCAAAGGCGCTAGAGAAAATAGCGAGTTCATTCACAGTGAGGGGTGCGAAATGATGACCACCAAAGAAAATCCGCAGGGACGTCCGAGAGATACCGACCGGTCCGTGCGAGTACATCTCACCATCTATGACCGGACAAAGTTCGTTTCACTCTTTGCGGTCGTCTTCTTCATCCTCGTCTGGGCAGCCATGGCCGACAACCCGTTGTTGAACTTTGGTGATTCGGTCAATCAAGTAGCTCGTCAACGATGGTGGCTTTTCGTCCTACTCGGGATCGAGGTTGTTCGACAGGTTCACTTTGGCCTCTCCGAATTGCTATCGCCGTATCACGGCGTGTGGGTCAAGTACTTTGCATTTGTCGATCGAGTGGTTCACCGTTTAAGCGACTGGACGCGTTATCGGATCTCACGCGTTATCAAAGCCCTGTTGTTTGTAGCGCTCTTAGCGGTAGTTCTCGGCGCCGTGTATAAGGAAACCCCGATTAAAGCGCTTTTCCTCGCGCCGAAGGCGCTATGGTCCGCTTTGCCGATGATTGGGCAACTTGCTTTCGCAGTGGTCTTTATTGTTATTCAATTCGTTGCGATGTTCTGGTTCCTCAGTCGCGGAGGTATCGACACTTATTTCCCGGATGACATTCGTACGAGATTCTCGGATGTATGGGGTCAAGATCACGTCTTGGATCGGATTAGAGAGAACTTGCTCTTTTTAGAGGACCCAGCATCTATCGAAGCACACGGTGGTTACGTTCCCGGCGGCATTCTTTTGTGGGGTCCTCCCGGTACCGGAAAGACACTGATGGCCGAGTCGATGGCGGGGGAGAGCGGCAAGCCGTTCGTCTTTGTTGATCCCGGTGCGTTCACCAACATGTTCTTCGGTGTCGGCGTCATGAAGGTCAAATCACTTTTCCGGAAGCTCCGCAAATTGGCACTCCGCTACGGTGGTGTGGTTGTGTTTTTCGATGAAGCCGATTCGTTAGGCAACCGAGGAATTGCGACCACGGGTGGGTCGATGGCCAACGCGTCGTCCATTGCGAATTCATCGTCGGTATTTGGGACGGCATGTCATGGCGGTCACTATCTCTCGCCGGTCACATCAAATCTCTTGGTGCGGGAACGCTTCGTTGCAAATTCCGCAGCCGGAATGGGTGGCGGTGGAATGGGAACTCTTCAGGCTTTGCTCACTGAACTGAGCGGTCTAAAAAAGCCACGCGGTTTTTTTAATCGCATTGTTCGTCGCACACTGGGCCTCCGTCCGAAAAATCCACCCAAGTATCGAATCTTGGTGGTGATGGCGACGAATATGCCGGAGGCATTGGACGAGGCGTTGCTTCGCCCGGGTCGAATCGATCGAATGTATCGAGTTGGTTATCCAAGCAAGGCTGGTCGTATTCGTACGTACGAAGGTTACTTGGCAAAGGTAAGCCACAGCTTGTCGGCGGAAGAGATCGATAAGTTAGCGACTATTACTCCTTACGCCACGGGAGCGACTATTAAGGACACCATTAACGAAGCACTTATTATGGCGATTCGTAATGGACGTACCTCCATTACCTGGGCGGATGTCATCCGAGCCAAGCAATTGAAAGATTTGGGTCCCGCGGAAGATGTGGAGTACATCGAAAGAGAGCGACACGCGGTAGCAGTGCACGAGGCGTGTCACGGTGTTATGGCATTTTTGCAAAGAGAACACATGGCAATTGACTTGGCGACGATCGAGAAGGGCTCCGACTATCTCGGCATGGTGGCGAGCATCCCGCCTGATGATCAATTCACGCATTGGCGGACCGAATACGAGGCCGACATTCTTGTCTCCCTTGCCTCGCTTGCTGGCGAACGGTATTTCTTTAACGGAGACAACTCATCCGGCGTATCTGGCGACTTGGAAAGCGCGACAACCGTTGCAAGCTTTATGGAAGGCCATTGGGGCATGGGCTCCACCGTCTCTTCACACGCATCTAATCGACGATTCGAAGTTGGAGCGCCCGGCGGCGGAAAGCCAAGGGATGCCAAAGAGGGTTCAGCCGAGCTACGTCGCGCCCTGGCGGATCGAATCGAGGATAACCTTTCAAAATTGTTGACCAAGGCCGAGGAAATTCTTGTCGAGAATCGAACAAAAGTTCTCTCCTTGGCCCATGCGCTCGAGGTACACAAGACAATTTCGGGTGAGGATGTGACGGCGGTGATGACCGGAGTCGTCGGTCCATTGGTTGATGGGCGGCCGTACTCCAACCCCGAAAACCTCGAAAAAATTGAGAAATATCACGAGGCCGCGGTGAAGGCTCATCTCCATCATCGAAAGCCGGAAGTCGAGATTCCGATTTTCCACGAGTAGTAAGCGAATTCAGGTACTCTCTGGCCATGGGTCCTGGTGGAATAGCAACAATCATCGCCGCATCGGCGCTAGCGATAATCGCCTTAGCGTTTGGCTATGCCATCGTTCGGCTCGGCCGGCTTATCGATCAAGCCAGCAAAGCAATTGAGTCGCTCGTTGATGAGACCACTCCACTTTTAGAAGAAGTGACTACAACCGTCGCGCTCATTAACGGACCGCTGACCAGCATTAATAAAATTTCCAAGTCGGTTGAGGACGTCTCCTCCAAGATTTCTGGCGCTACTGAAACCCTGCTCGACAAGAATTCGACCGCGATGAAATTGGCTTCCGGCGTCCTTGGTTTAGTTCAAGCAAAGCGTGCCCATTCCGAGAAGAAAGAAGAGCGCACCGACGGGGCTAAAGTCGCTCGGACTCCACGAACTCCGCGTTCTCGTTCAGCCGCCAAATCGGCCACGGAGAACGAATAGGTCGTGGAATCCGCTGAAATCCGATCCCGCTGGCTGAAATTCTTCGAATCAGGCAACAGCCAGGGTCTCACTCACACAGTAGTTCCGTCCGCCTCTCTTATCGCAGACGATCCAAACCTCCTCTTAGTAAACGCTGGCATGGTTCCGTTCAAGCCGCTCTTTCTTGGTGAGATAACGCCGCCATATCTTCGAGCAACTTCTGTACAGAAATGCGTTCGCACATTAGATATCGATGAAGTTGGAAAAACAACTCGTCACGCATCGTTTTTCCAGATGTGTGGCAACTTCTCGTTTGGGGATTATTTCAAAGAGGGAGCTATCAAGCTTGCCTGGGAGCTTCTTACGAAACCAACGTCGGAGGGCGGATATGGTTTCCCGGAGGAGAAACTCTGGGTTACCGTTTTCCAGAACGACGATGAAGCGGCGGATATTTGGCACAAGCAGGTTGGCGTCCCCAAAGAGCGAATTCAACGCCGGGGGATGGCAGATAACTTCTGGTCGATGGGCGTTCCCGGACCGTGTGGACCGTGTTCAGAAATTTATTACGACCGCGGCCCTGCCTATGGTGTAGACGGTGGTCCGATTGCGGACGAGAACCGTTACCTAGAAATTTGGAATCTCGTTTTCATGCAAAACGAGCGCGGCACTGGGGGCGGTAAAGATGATTATCCAATCATCGGAGAATTGCCCGCTAAGAACATTGATACCGGTTTAGGTTTAGAGCGCACGGCAGCGTTGTTGCAGGGCGTTGAAAACATTTACGAGATCGATACAACGATGAAGATTCTCTCTCGGGCGGCGGAGCTTTCCGGAGTCACTTACGGTCGAAACGCTAAGAGTGACGTCTCGTTGCGAGTCGTTGCAGACCACGCTCGTACCTCGCTGATGCTGATTGGCGATGGCGTTCTCCCGGGCAATGAAGGACGAGGCTATGTTCTTCGTCGAATGATGCGTCGCACCATCAGAAACATGCGGCTCTTGGGTTCGCACGAGCCCACCACGCGCGAATTGATTCTTGCATCGATCGACGCAATGGGCCCGCAATATCCAGAGCTTGTCGAGCAACAGGAGCGGATCCTGGCGGTAGCGGTCAACGAAGAAGATTCGTTCACAGCTACGCTGAAGAGCGGCACGCAAATTTTTGATGTGGCGGCCAGCGATGTGAAAAGTAAGAGCGACACCCGCTTGTCTGGGGATACCGTCTTCAAGCTGCACGATACTTATGGTTTTCCGTTTGACCTAACGTTGGAAATGGCGTCAGAGGCCGGATTATCGGTTGATGAAGACGGCTTTAGACGCCTGATGAAGGAGCAAAAGGACCGAGCGAAGGCAGATGCGCGGGCTAAGAAAACTGGTCACACCGACGTCAGTGTCTATAAGGGCATCGTTGATAGCGCTGGCAAAACGACCTTTACTGGTTATACCGATATTGAAGGTGAAGCCCGAGTCGTCGCACTATTGGTCGACGGCAAGTCGGTTAGTGAAGTTCAGCCAGGGAGCGACGTCGAAATCGTTCTGGATCGAACTCCCTTTTACGCTGAAGGCGGCGGACAGTTGCCTGATGGCGGCTTTATCAAGCTCGGAAACGGTGCGCTACTCGAGATTGATGATGTGCAAGCTCCGGTGCCTGGCTTGTATGTACACCGCGGACAGTTAGTGAGTGGTGTCGCGAAGTCCAGCGATGAGGCATACGCGGCCATCGATCGCGAACGACGATTTGCGATTTCCCGAGCGCACACCGCGACACATATGGTTCACAAAGCATTCCGCGAAGCGTTAGGCGAAACCGCGACCCAAGCTGGATCGGAAAATGCGCCAGGTCGGTTTAGATTTGATTTCCCAGCTAATGGTTCGGTACCACCGTCCGTGTTGTCGGATGTTGAGTCGCGCGTTAACTCGCTGCTGCTTGAAAATTTGCAGGTGACGGCTAAGACGATGACTCAACCAGAAGCGAAGGCGATGGGCGCCATGGCGCTCTTCGGAGAGAAGTATGGCGACCAAGTTCGCGTCGTTAGCGTGGGGGATTGGGCACATGAGCTTTGCGGCGGTACCCACGTATCTGCCTCTGGCCAGCTTGGCGTCGTCAAATTACTTTCGGAAGCGTCGATTGGAGCAGGTGTGCGTCGCGTTGAAGCGCTCGTTGGTTACGACGCTTACTCGTATTTGGCGCGTGAGCACGTGCTTTTGAATTCCCTGACCGAAATCATTAAGGGTTCGCGGACTGAAGAGCTACCGGAAAGAATCAATGATTTGATTCTTAAGCTTCGTGGCGCGGAAAAGGAATTGGCGACTATTAGAGGGGCCGCGGTTCTTTCGTCGGCTGGAAAACTTGCTGATTCCGCAAAGACGGTATCGGACTTCAACGTAATTGCGGAAAGACTTGATGTCGAAGCAACCGCGGATGATTTGCGCACGTTGGCGTTGGATCTTCGTAACCGAGTATCGGACTCAATCGTCGTCCTTGCCTCTGCTGGTTCGGAGAAGGTGACATTGGTTGCATGCGTTTCTGAGTCGGCTCAAAAGGCTGGCGCGAAAGCGGGAGATTTGGTGAAGATTGGTTCAGTCATCCTCGGCGGAGGCGGCGGCGGGAAACCTGACTTTGCCCAAGGCGGCGGCACTGATGCCGCAAAAATACCGCTTGCGCTCGATGAGATCGTCAAAAGTATTCATTCGTTAGGCAAGTAGTGGATAAGGGTCGTCGCCTCGCTTTTGATTACGGCGATGTTCGAATCGGAGTCGCGGTCAGCGACCCTGAAGGAATAGTCGCGTCCCCAAGGGATTTTATTGAAAATGTTGCCAGCAAGGATGACGTGGCCTTTATCCGATCGCTCCGGGAGCTGATGGAAGAAGTACAACCCATCTACGTTGTCATTGGTCTACCACTCCACCTTCATGGGGGAACAAGTGCAAAATCGGAATCCGTGCGTGCATTCGCCGGGCTTGTTGCTCAAATTACGGACGCAAAAATCTTTTTTGTGGACGAACGCCTATCCACGGTTAACGCCGCCGCCTCGCTCCGCGCTGCTGGAAAGAGCGCTAAAACGTCTAAGGGTCTAATCGATTCCGCCAGTGCTGCAACCATCTTAGAAGCGGCCTTAATGGCTGAAAAATCTCAGGGCCAGCCGTCACCGTTACATTTTGGGGATACGTCATGACGCCAAGAGCTAGGCGGGCGACGTGGGCGGTCGCAGTACTCTTGGCGAGCTTTCTCGTTGGTACTTTCACACTGATTCATAAAAACGATGATTTTCCTACCGGTCAGGCCGGTCCACGAGTTGATATCTCTGTCTCGTCCGGCGCGACCGGCAGCGCAATAGCCTCACTGTTGGCCAAGGCTGGCGTCGTGAAGAGTGCGACTCGCTTCGTCGCAGAAGAGTTGAAAAATCCGAAGTCGCAGGGGATAAGCCCGGGCATCCATTCCATTGAATCTCACGTTCCGTCGTCTCTCGCATTGTCCGAAATGTTGGATCCTAAATTCGTGCGAGGACTTATTCGAGTTGGGGAAGCGTCTACCGTTCAGGACGTGCTTTCGGCCTTAAAATCTGCGCCAACCATCTCCTTTAACTACACCCCGCAAGCCACTTTCAAACTTCCAGCGTTCGTTCCGACTAAAAGTCTTGAGGGTATTCTGGCCCCAGCCGATTACGCCTTCGCCAATGGCACCACCGCGACCACGGCGCTCCAGTCAATGATCGAAAAGTTTTCTCAAAATGTGGGTTCCGATGGGTTACTTGCTGGCTTCGAAAGATACAACGCATACCAAGTATTGACGGTCGCCTCGATGATTCAGATTGAAGGCGATCCGGTTGACTATCCAAAGGTTGCCGCAGTGATCTATAACCGGTTGAGAATCGGTATGGCGCTCCAGCTGAACTCCACGGTTCAATACGCGGCCCATCTTCGCGGGAAAATCGCCTTATCCAGTTCAGCCACACAGATAGCTTCCCCATATAACACTTACCGAAATGTCGGACTTCCCCCAACGCCGATCTCCAATCCGAGTCTTGCTGCGATTTCTGCTGCGCTCCACCCGGCTTCGGGAGATTGGTTGTATTTCATTACTGTACAACCGCACGACACTCGCTTTACGAATTCATACCCTGAATTCGAAGCTTGGGTTTCTCTCTATAATAAATATCTTCGTGCGGGAGCGTTCAAATGATCAAGGCAGCGGTTCTGGGATCACCGATTGATCACTCACTCTCGCCGGTACTTCACGCCGC
>Ga0214170_1000134_pt1 | contig 32425 bp, 32 predicted proteins | sample TroBogEpilimnion_2_FD_153008 | JGI IMG/M metagenome (GOLD analysis project Ga0214170, IMG submission 153008) | Freshwater microbial communities from Trout Bog Lake, WI - 27JUN2007 epilimnion | ecosystem: Environmental > Aquatic > Freshwater > Lake > Epilimnion/Euphotic zone | place: Trout Bog... | reverse complement strand
AGTGAGAATTGTGCCATCGCTCTGGATAAAGAATCCCGAACCAGTATCGCCGCCCTGCGGAGTCTGGGCATCAATAGAGACAACAGATGGTGAGACTCGGGCTGCGATGCCAGCGATCGAATCTGGAGCACGCGAGATCGAAGAGTGGGTGGAGACAAGATTGGTGTTATGCGAGGTGAAGAGGCGATCAACGGCTGCGCCTGCTCCGCCAGCAACTAAGGCCATGACAAGTGCGAGACGGATGCCGATCGAAGGAATGCGAGATTGAGGCGCAGGGGTTTCAACTGGGGCTGCAGATAACCACCATGGCTGACTCGCAGGAGGGGTTACTGGTTGGGCTGGGGCTACTGGGGCTACTGGATTAATTGGGCTCGCTTCGTCACTCATGGTCGCGATCTTATAAGGCGAACCTTAAAGCCGCCTTAAATCAAGCTTTGGTAGCGAGCAGAACCCCGGCGCCAAGGGGCAGCAGGGTCGAGTGCCAGCGAGAGTCCTCTTTGATCGCACGGATGCCGTCGCGACGGGAGATGCTCTCAAAGTCACGTTGGGTTGGGTCTGCGACCTTGCCACCACTGAGGGCGTGATCGATGACCAAGGTCCCGCCCGGGCGCAAGAGTCGATAAGCCTCGTGGATGAGATCGATTAAATCAGCGCTCACGCGGATGACTACGAGGTCATAGTTCGCATCTGCAAGCTTGCCGACAACATCGTTGATGACGCCGGTGATGAGACGGAATCGTTGTGCCGCAATTCCAGCATCTTCAAAGCTCTGACGAGCAGCCGTTGATAGCTCTCGTTCGGTATCTATAGATGTCAGGATCCCATCGCGTGGCATCCCCTGAAAAAGCCAGAGAGCGCTGACGCCAGATCCGGTTCCAATTTCAACAACAGATTTTGCTTGGGCTTGGCTTGCAGCAAATTGAAGAAGGCCACCGACTGCAGGAGATGGATCCTGCGCATCACATTCAACACCATATGCACGTGCTTGCTGCATGAAGATATCCTCACGAACATAACTCTCAGAGTAAGCAGTCATATCTCCGCGGTTGCCGATTGTTGTCACAGAGATTTGATCCAATCGATCAAGACGCGAACACCTGACGCGGTCCCGCCCTTTGGATTCTCACCAGCATCAGCATCAGATCGTCCAGTACCTGCAATATCGAGGTGCACCCAACGACGATCTCCAACAAACTTCTCTAAGAAGAGTGCAGCCGTAATTGAACCTGCACCAAACTTCTTTCGATCGATATGAGCATAATCTGCGATATCGCTATGGAGCGCTTCGGCGTAATCATCGACTAGTGGCATATGCCAGACATTGTCGCCAATGCGTTTTCCGGCTTCATGGAGATCAGCGGCAAGGTGAGCATCACGTGAGTACATCGCTGCATATTGGCGACCAAGGCCGATACGAGCTGCGCCAGTAAGTGTTGCCACATCCACTAAGTAATCCGGCTTCAATTCCAGATCGGCATACGCCAGACCATCAGCTAAGACCAGACGACCTTCAGCATCGGTATCGAGAACTTCGACTGTGGTCCCGCCGTACTGAGTGATGACATCTGATGGGCGTTGAGCGGTGGCAGAGATGAAGTTTGCCGCGCACATCATGAGCGCTGTAACTCTGACCTTTGGCGCAACTTCAGCCATGGCGAGCGTTGTAGCCATCACGATTGCAGCACCTGACATATCTGTCTTCATCGGCGCCATATCTTCCCAACCGCGCTTAATTGAATAGCCGCCGGTATCAAAGGTGATTCCCTTTCCAACGAGAACAACATGTGGCCACTTTGCTGATCCGCGTGGTGCATATGTCACTTCAATCATTCTTGGGCCGGGATTTGGTTGCGAACCACCGACGGCCTTAAGGCCTCCGAACTTATTGAGGGCAGCACCAGATAAGACTTTCACGGAGAGCGCAGAAGAGTTGATCTTCTTCACTGCCTTCTTTGTTTCTGCAGCCATCCATGCTGGATCTTTCTCGGCTGATGTCTCGTGAATTAAATCGCGAGCGAGCCAGACTGCTTCAACTAGTGCATGTGAGTATTGAACTTCAGCAGCGAATTTTCCATAATGAATAAAGGTGCAACTCTTTGGAGTTGTCGATGTTTTGCGATTCCAGAGATACTGCGAGAGAGCGAGCGCATTGAGATGAACAACCGCATGATCAGGAGTTGAGAGTATTCCGTTGAAGACGGTGACCGACTTACCTTTAACTTTGCGACCAAGTGCAACGCCAGCCTTACGATAATCAGCAGCTTCACCTGTTCCGATTCCAACAATGTAGATCCGCTTTACAGATCCTTGATTGACAGGAATCTCAATCAGTTCGCCAGCCTTTGCTGCGAACTCTGGCCATTGCGAAAGTACCTGCGCGAAATCGAGAGCGAAGTCGGCTACCGCACGATCTGAAACTGAGTTTGAGGAGAGAGTGGGGCCGTTATCCGAACTCGTGGCTGCCAGTGCGACGGCATCGCAGCCGTCGAAGGAGAGCTCTGATGGAGAGGAGTAGAGGCGAATCTCAGGAGGGGTAGCGGTCTTCACACCCCGACCTTATAGAAAATTACTTCTTTACGAGGGCTACTGCGGCCTGAAGGACGTTGCCGAGGTTGGTTGCTTCCTCGATATTGAGTTCGACGACGAGTCGTCCGCCACCTTCAAGTGGGATACGCATAACCATGCTGCGAGCTTCCTTGGTAACTTCCATCGGACCATCGCCAGTACGGGGTTTCATCGCTGCCATAGGAGAAGTATCCCTTACTTACGGGTAAGAGAGGAAATCGAAAAAACCGCAAATCCCGCGTAGCAGGCGGGCCGGAATATTAATTTTTTGTAATCGCCTCGAGAATTCGACTTTTACCTCTGGCAATGACCGATTCAACGGCGCGATCTGGCACCCCAAGGGCGGCTGCGATCTCGGCGCTGGTACGTCCCTTGATGTAGTGCAGAGTCAGGATGAAGCTCTCCTCTTCAGGTAGCTCGGCTAAGAGCTGCGCGAGGGTCCGCTCTGCAGGTGATTGGGACATGGGGTCAGATTACCTGTGCTTATTGACGGGCGAGGGCGTTCAGCGCCTCATCTACCTGAGTAGTCCACGAGATCAATTCAATCTGGCCGCTCTTGAGTAAATTGTGACTGGCTAAATGATCGAGTGCGCCCTTAAGTGGCACAAAGGCCCCCACCGGATCAAGGACGGCGATCGGCTTGCTGTGGAATGACAAGTAGCGACCAACCCAGATCTCGAAGAACTCTTCGAGTGTGCCAATGCCGCCAGGGAGTGCAATAAAGCCATCAGATAACTCTTCGATCATCGCTTTACGTTCGCGCATGGTGTCAACGAGATGGAGTTCGGTCGCTTCTGGATCTTGGATCTCACGATCAACTAAGTTGCGAGGAATCACGCCGATTGTCTTGGCGCCATGATCACGAGCACCACGAGCAACTGCGCCCATCATCGAAACTTTTGCGCCACCCCAGACCAGATCATGACCTGCGAGTGCGATCCCTTTGCCAAGTTCGTAGGCGAAGTCGATGAGCGCTGGGTCTAAGCCAGGTGCAGATGAGCAGTAGACAGAGACCTTCATGCTCATAACTCTAGTCCGCCGACGCAGAGTTGGGTCAATTTGATAGGTTTCGGATATGAGTACAGGGGTTAATACCGAGAGATCTGCATATGGATTTGGCGTTGTAACAGTTGCTGCCAATGGCGACATTCTCGACACCTGGTATCTCGCAGTAGGCCTCGGTTCAGCAAGTGCTGCAACCGCACCTGATCGCAGCGCTTACTTAGCTGCTGATCCAGTTCGTGGGGTTACGAAAAAGATTGTAGATCTTGAGATCTCACTCGATGATGCGCCAAAGAGCGCGGAAGATGCCTACTTGCGCCTTCACTTACTCTCACATCGCTTAGTGAAGCCACACGGTCAAAATCTCGATGGTCTCTTCGGTCTACTTACCAATGTTGCATGGACATCTGCTGGACCATGTTCACTCGTTGATTTCCCGGCCACTGCGGCGAAACTCCGTTCGACTCATGGAAACCTCACCGTCTTTGGCGTAGATAAATTCCCGCGGATGGTTGATTACGTCATCCCTGATGGCGTCCGTATTGCAGATGCAGATCGCGTAAGACTCGGTGCCTATCTCTCATCTGGCACGACGGTTATGCACGAAGGTTTTGTGAACTTCAATGCCGGAACACTTGGCAAGTCGATGGTCGAAGGTCGCATCAGTGCTGGCGTTGTAGTTGGCGATGGCAGCGATATTGGTGGTGGCGCATCGATCATGGGAACTCTCAGTGGCGGTGGCAAAGAAGTTATTGCAATTGGTGAGCGTTCACTTCTTGGCGCTAATGCTGGCGTTGGAATCTCACTTGGCAACGATTGCATCGTCGAATCAGGTGTCTACATCACTGCAGGATCGAAGGTTGCCCTGCCTGATGGTTCGGTCGTAAAAGCACGTGAACTATCTGGCGCTAATAACTTAATCTTCCGTCGCAACTCACAGAGTGGCGCACTTGAGGCACTACCTAAGACCGGACAATGGGATGGTCTTAACTCAATTCTCCACGCTAATTAATTAAATACATCTAATTAATCTGGAACCACGAGGCTGGGATCTTCAGCTTCGTCTTAAATACTCCGACGAGCAGCGTTGCCTTTACTCCGGTTGATGATGTTGCCGTCAGGCTAATGACGCTATTTGAAGGGGTTCTGGCATCGATGGCGATTGTCGCAACATCCGGCAAGCCAAAGGCGGCACTCATATCCTTCTGATTGATCACGCGCTGCCAATGTGAATATGTTGGATTTAAGACCAGATCAAGCGAATACGGATCTGCCACATTGGTGAGGTACGGGTAGGCCGTTCCCCAGACATCTTCACTGCGTTGAGTCATACCGCCACTTGAAGAGAAGAAATAGACATTGATTGGTGCGTTGTTATAGGTCACAGTCATGCCGGCGGTTGCATCGACTGCTGCTTTCCAGAGAGCGCCAATGAGTGGCTCAGACTCTTTCGAATAACCCACGAAGTTCTGGTCATAGATTGTGCTGTAGACATTGCAGTCGCATTCTTTGCGAATAGTTGCAATTCGAGCCAAGCCGTAGGTGCGAGATGCAATCGCTTGCGATTGAATCGCTGCGGTCGGCCACGCAGAACTCATCTCGCTGATGCCATAGATATATTCAGTATCAAGAGCGAGCGTCGTCGTCACTTCCATCTTGCTTGCGACGGCACGAAGTGCAACTGAGCCATACTTCAAGGAGATGCCCGCGACCTTAACGACGCCATCCCATTTAACAGAGAAGAGCGCACCTGAAGGAACTATCACAGTAGGTGATCCCTTTAATGTGATGGTTGGGGAGATAACTTTTCCGACCATTGAAAACTTGAGCGTTGCACCTTGTGGCACGGCGATAGGTGTCGTTGTGAGATCACCTTTATACAACTGAAGGCTTGTACCTGTAATTGCTTGGTAGGTCGATTGGTGGGCGATATTGACGCGGATCGACTGGGTTATTGGTGCTGTAGTGACCTGGGTGCCAGGAAAGTAGTAAGTGAGAATGTCGGTAGCGCTCTTGCCTTCAAGGGCCAGTCCCTCGGCGCCAATCTGGCTTAATCCAACCCCGTGACCAAAGCCTGATCCGGTGATGATAAAACGCACCGGGAGCACGTCGGCAACGGCAGTTGTAGGAATCAGAAGTACGAGTAGCCCGGCAAGAAGAGCTTTCACAACCTTCATTATTCGACCAGATCAGCAGGTGAAGAGAGGAAACCAATTCCCCATGAGATATGCATAGTTGCTAAGACCGCTGGTAAGCAGAGGCGCTCGATCAGACTCTTTCCAATGGCGAGTGAAGAGACCAAAATCGCCGCGGCATAACTAAGTGCGGGGATGAAGAAGAGTGGATTCACAGTGATCCCGGTGATGAGGGATAGTGCAATGAGGAGAGTCGCTAGTGGTGGGGCCAAGTAGCGATAATTGATGGTGCCCTTATGTCGACGCGTGACTGCACGGCGCCAGCGGCCATATTCAAAGTATTGCTTTGCAAGTGCTTTTAGGTTTGGACGTGGGCGATAGACAACTTCAAGTCGTGGATCAAACCAGATAGTCCCGCCAGCTTCACGCAATCTAAAATTCAACTCCCAATCTTGAGCGCGAATAAATCTGCTGTCATATCCACCAGCAGCATTGATCGCCGACTTCTTAAATACACCGAGATAAACGGTATCTGCAGGGCCAGCAGTTCCACCCACATGGAAGCGCGCACCGCCAACACCAATCGGTGAACGCATCGCACGAGCAACTGCATTCTCAAAACCAGTCTTACCGACAGCGGCCATGATGCCGCCGACATTTACTGCATTGCTTGATTCCATGATCTCAACCGCATCGTTGATATAACTCTTTGAAATTTCGGCATGGCCATCGATGCGGCAGATGATTTCGTATGTGGATGCGGCGATCGCTGCATTGAGGCCAGCGGCGGTTCGACCAGTGGGATTTTCTACAAGAACAATGCGTGAATCCTTCGCCCGCAATTCGGCCGCAATCTCATTCGTGCGATCTTTAGAAGGTCCGAGCGCCAAGATGACTTCGAGCTCCCCCGAATACTGCTGGGCCAAGATTGCCGAAATAGCGTCAGCAAGGAACCGCTCCTCATTGAGGATCGGAAGTACAACGCTGACACCAGGCTTCATAGATACCCACCGTATCGTTTCGGGGCACTACTATCTCTGCAATGGCACTTAAAATCTCTGTGATTGGCACCGGCTATCTCGGTGCGACTCATGCTGCCTGCATATCTAGCCTTGGCTTTGAGGTTGTCGGCATCGATACCGACCCTGCAAAGGTCGCCACACTCCAGCAAGGCAGAGTTCCATTCTTTGAACCCGACCTTGAAGATCTCTTGGCGAAAGAGATTGCAACAGGTCGCCTCACTTTTAGCAGTTCATTCGACGATATCAAAGATGCCGATGTGCACTTCATTTGCGTCGGTACCCCACAAGTAAAAGATGGCCTCGCCGCGGACCTTACTTACGTTAATGGTGCACTCGAATCGATCGCGCCGATCATCAAGGCTGGTTCACTCGTTGTTGGTAAGTCGACCGTCCCAGTTGGTACAGCGGCACGATTGCGTGCACGTTTACTCGAACTCAACCCAGATGCTGATCTCGCCTGGAACCCAGAATTCTTACGTGAAGGCTTTGCCGTAGATGACACGCTCCATCCAAATCGGTTAGTGGTTGGTGTGACAAATGATCGCGCCGAAGCAATCCTTAAAGAGGTCTACGCCAAAAATCTTGAAGAAGGAACGCCATGGGTTCGCGCGGATCTTCCAACATCCGAACTTGTAAAGGTTGCAGCGAATTCCTTCCTCGCTACGAAGATCTCCTTCATCAACGCTATGGCTGAGATCTGCGAAGCTGCAGGTGGAGATGTCACCGTCCTTGCTAAAGCAATCGGTTATGACCCACGTATCGGTAGCCGGTTCTTGCAGGCAGGTATTGGTTTTGGTGGCGGCTGTCTTCCAAAAGATATTCGCGCATTTATGGCACGTGCCGAAGAGCTCGGTGCTCAACAAGCCCTTGAATTCTTACGTGAAATCGATTCGATCAACCTCCGCGCTCGCCAACGGGTAATTGATCTCGTTCGCAAAGATCTTTCAGAAGATTTAGTGGGTAAGAAAGTTGCAGTACTCGGTGCAGCATTTAAGCCAGATAGCGATGATGTGCGCGACTCCCCAGCACTCGATATCGCAGTGCAGATCCACGCAGCGGGAGCGAATGTTGTTGTGCATGATCCCAAGGCAACCGGCCCGGCATCAAAGCGCTTCCCAGCACTTACCTTCACCGAAGATATCAATGAATGCGTGAAGGATGCTGAAATCGTTCTGCACCTCACTGAATGGAAGATCTATCGCGAACTTGATCCTGCCGCCGTTAAGGGGTTAGTAAAGCGTGCGATTTTGATCGATGGTCGCAATATGTTGGACCGCAGCGCGTGGCAGGCAGCTGGTTGGCATGTACGAGCCCTTGGACGAGCCGACACTAATTAGTAGACTCTGCGCATGGCTGGAGAGATCATGCGTAGTGAGATCAATGAGATTCCAGCAGTCTTCAATCGCCTCTTAGAGTCCACTGAAACCTTCTCCTCGGTCCAGAAACTTCTTGCTACACAGTCAATCAGATCTGCTCTTATCTTGGCACGTGGCACATCTGATAACGCAGCTCATTTTTTGAAGTACCTGATTGAGACCCAGATCGGTATTCCGGTAGGCCTGACATCACCGTCCTCAGTGACGATTTACAACACTGATCTTCATTTTGAGGGTGTTCTCGTTGTAGCGATCAGCCAGAGCGGACAATCTCCTGACCTAGTCGCCTACGCAACCTCTGCGCAACGTGCTGGTGCGACTCTCATCTCGATGACGAATGACGCTGCCTCACCATTAGCAAAACTTGCCGAGCTTCATATTGATCTTGCTGCTGGGCCAGAGCTCGCCGTAGCTGCGACAAAGAGTTACGCAGCCGAACTCTTAGCTTCATATCTCTTAGTAAGTGCCTGGTCTGGAAAGACCCATGCGGCTCAGAACCTGCCGGCGATTGCCGCAGAAGCGCTCGCCCTTGATATTGCTGAAGCGGTCTCTCGCTGCGATATTAATCGCGAGATCGTGATCCTCGGTCGTGGATTCTCTTACCCGAATGCCCGTGAAGCAGCGCTCAAGATTCAAGAGACCAATAAGGTTTCGGTTCAAGGACTTTCGACTGCCGATTATCTCCACGGACCAATCTCAGCGCTCACCGATCAGACCCAGGTCTTCCTCATTACCCCAGACCATATGCCGGTGACTTCGATGCAAGCAGAAGTAGAACGTATCCGAAAGAACTCTCCGCAGATCTTCTGGTTCGGTCGCGGGGGTATGGCGAATGCAGTTGAGATCACTATAGGCGGGGTATCGGCTCCAGATGAGATCGTCGCATCTATCGCTGATGCGATCCTCATTCAGCGCTTTGTGCTCGAACTCTGCATTAAAAATGGACTTGATCCAGATAGCCCAGCTGGTCTCTCTAAAGTGACGCTGACATATTAAGAATGAGTAGAGCAAGCTACGTAGATCTACAGACCAACGGTCATGGCGGTATCGACTTCCTTTCGGCCACCACAACCGATGAGATCCGCACTGCAACTCGCTCGCTTTATCAGGCGGGAGTTGCAGCATTTCTGCCGACACTGATCACTGCAGATCCAAACCAACTCCTAGCGAGTGCACGTCTTATTCGTGAAGTTCGCGAGAGTCAATCACCAGATGAGGCGAAGATCCTTGGCTTCCACCTAGAAGGCCCATTCATCTCTCATGAGAAGTGTGGTGTACACCCACCTCACTTTATCCACGAACCCGATATTGATCTCATGAAGAAATATCTTGCGATTGAGGATGTGAAGATTGTGACGTTGGCACCTGAGCTTCCTGGTGCACTCGAACTCATTCGATTCTTAGTTGATCGCGGTGTCGTCGTCTCGCTCGGGCATTCCAATGCCACGATCGAAGAGGCAAATGCAGGATTTGATGCTGGTGCAACAACAGTCACACATCTCTATAACGCGATGTCAAAGTTCCCGGGACTCACAGAAGCTGCACTTGAGCGAGATGGCTTGGTCTTCCAGATCATTGTCGATGATGTTCATGTCACTCGCGTGAATGTTGCTAGTGCTCTCAAAGGTCGAGAAGATCGCTTCATCATCACAAACGACACTGTCGCTGCAGCAGGCATTGGCGAAGGCAGATTTGCCTTTGGCGATATGGAGATTGAAGTGCGCGATCATCAAGCGAGAAGGCTCGATGGAACTCTGGCGGGCGGGGTAGGTACGCTCGATCGATCACGAGCAATTCTTCACGAAATCGGTATCAGCGAAGCTGATTCGCTCGCGGCTGCAACGACTCGGCCACTGGCACTTATCGGAGGACGATTATGAGCAACGAGGCCATCATTAAAGATCTCACAGCGACACTCGGTCCCGATGCTGCGATCATCACAGATCCTTCCATTACGCCCTCGTACTCAAGGGATCAAGCTCCTTTTGCAGAGTCGGAACCGCCGATTGCAGTGGTCCTCGCTCGTAATGTCCAAACAATCTCGAACCTCTTGAAATTTGCTCATCAGAACTCTATTCCAGTCGTGACTCGTGGTGGTGGCTCTGGGTTGGCAGGTGGCGCGAACTCCACTGCTAACTCCATCGTCCTCTCACTTGAGAAGATGGATGAGATTCTTGATATCGATACGAAGAATATGATTGCTCGAGTTCAAGCTGGGGTTATTAATCTTGACCTCGATAAGGCAGCGAAGGAATTTGGTCTGGCTTATCTTCCAGATCCTGCCAGCCGCGAGTGGTCCACTATTGGCGGCAATGCTGCAACAAATGCTGGTGGAATGTGCTGTGTGAAGTATGGCGTGACGTCACAACACGTCCGGGCAATGACCGTTGTGCTTGCAGATGGTGAAGTAGTCAAACTTGGCAGTCCAACGAAGAAGGCTGTTACGACCTTAGATCTCACTCACTTAATGATTGGATCTGAAGGAACTCTTGGTGTCATTGCCGAAATTACGGTCTCGCTTGCTATTCGTCCAGCAACTCCTTCTACCTTGATTGCAACGTTCTCTTCGATTAAGGAAGCGGCTAGTACAAGCACTGACCTCTTGAAATTTTCACCATCAATGCTCGAGATCGTTGATCAAACGACAATTAAGGCAGTCGAAGAATGGAAGCCACTCGGCTTTGAATCTGCTGGTGCTGTCTTGATCATGCAGGTCGACGATGGCTCAGATCTCACTCCAGCGATTGATCTCTGCACCAAACGCGGCGCTATAGACGCCTTCTTCTCTGACGATCCAGCCGATACTGCGGACTTAATAGCCCTTCGAAAATTGGCATATCCAGCCCTAGAACGGCTAGGAATGACACTTTTAGATGATGTGGCAGTGCCGCTTACGGCTATCGCCAACCTTGTAGAGGCAGTTGAGGGCATCGCTGCGAAGCATCAATTAACTATCGCAGTCTTTGGTCATGCGGGTGATGGAAATCTTCATCCCACAATCGTCTACCCACATGGTGATCTTGAAGCGGCTGCTCGTGCCATTGAGGCATTTAGCGAGATTGTAAATGTGGCTCAATCATTGGGTGGAACGACGAGTGGTGAACATGGCATTGGTTCGATCAAGCGCCAACTTGCTTCGCAAGAGACATCACCTAAGGTGCAGGAATTGCAGCGAATGATTAAGTCTGTCTTTGATCCAAAGAATATTCTCAATCCAGGAAAGAAGCTCTCCTAGTTTTGAGCGAGTAGGCTTGCTCCTTCGGCAATATCGATATTGCCTAGCGCAATTCGATCACCGAGTCGGCTTGATAGGGATGTAAAGATCTGCGGTACTTGATGTGCGATTCCACCAGTAAAGATGATCTTCATTCCACTCTGTCCCGTAACTTTGTCCATCCGAGAGATAAGTGCCTGAAGTTCGGCCGCAGCGCGATCCAAGATTGAGATAGCAGTGGGATCGGAGTTGAGCGCTTCACGCGCAACAACGGGCGTCAAACCGGCAACGACAGAGCGCTCTTGGCCATAGACGACCGATCGGATAGCGGCCCAATCTCGTGCGCCAAGTGCGGCACTTATTGCAGACGCTAAGTGATCGATCGCATCCTCTTCTAGTGTGGCGACCGTATGGCGGATCGCTTCTCTTCCAATCCAATAACCGGCGCCCTCATCACCAAGGAGGTAACCCCAGCCACCCATTCGAACAACTTCTGACCTAGATGTTATATGCATAGCAACCGAACCAGTGCCGGCATAGAGCAAGATACCTTCGCCTGGACTCAGATGGGCTCGATAAGCCAGCTCGATATCACTCATCAGTGTCACACTGGCACGTGGGAAGTGCTTGGTAAATAACACTTTAAGAGCCTCTTGGTCAGTTGGCGACTGAGCCAACCCCGTAAATCCAGCGCAGATGGCCGTAACTTCACCGGCTGAAATCTGTGATGCGATCTCAGATAGGACCTCGTCGATTCGCTGCGCTGATTCTGGTCGGTAGATATGGCCATCCATCGCTTGAGATTTCCCAGAGTTAATGACGCCTTTACTATCTCGCACCGTCCACTTGGCGGCGGTTGCTCCGGCATCAATTCCTAAGAAGCTCATTCTTAACCTTTCACCGCTCCAGCAGTCAATCCCTTAATGAACTGTTCAGAGAGTATGAGATAGAGAATGATGAGTGGAAGCGAGGCAATCATCAGGCCAGCGAAGAGCACTCCCCATTGAGAGGCATACTCACCGAAGAAGATCGTGAGACCTTGCATAATAGTCTTCTTCTCTGGTGATTGAATAAAGACGAGTGGAAGAAAGAAGTCGTTCCATATTGGGATAGCGGCATAGATCGTCACGATTGCTAAACCTGGTCTCACAAGTGGCATCAGCACTTTACGGATCATCTGCCCTTCAGATGCACCATCCATTCGAGCAGCATTATCTAGATCAACCGGAAGAGCTCGGAAGAATCCACTCAGAATAAAGATTGCCGCCGGCAGCGATCCAGAGGCATAGACCAAGATCAGTCCAAGATGTGAATCGAGCAGATGCATCCACTTTAATTGGATAAAGAGCGGAAGGATCATCAACTTTGCAGGAATCAGCATGGCAGTCAGGACAAAGCCAAGAATGAGGTTCTGTCCGCGGAATTGATAGCGACCAAGAACAAAGCCAGCACCAACGCCAAATGCCAAAATCACAATGAGTGAACCACCTGTAATGATGAGTGAGTTCTTCAAGAAGTTGGCAAAGTCACCGTTCTGCCATACCTGGGCGAAGTTATGCCAGTAAGGATGCCGGGCAAGCTCCATAGGGTTGTTGGCAAAATCCGTGCTCGAGCGAAGCGATGAGTTAATCAAGAAGAAGACCGGCAAAAGCACGGAAATAGCGTTAAAAATAAGCACAGAACGCCAGAAGAGCTTTGAACTGATGAGTCTGATCATGCTTCGACCTCACGACCACGGAGCCATTTTGCTCCTAGCGTCGCCCCGACGCCGACGATAATAAAGATGATGACTCCAAGGGCCGAACCGATTCCAATCTGATTTGCTATCGAATCCACCGAACCAAAGGAGAGGCGATAGAACATGAGAGCCAAGGTGTCAGTGGCGCCTGCAGGGCCGCCACTTGAGCCACCTAGAACATATGGAAGATCGAACCATTCGAATGCACCAATGAAGGTCAAGATCGTCACGATCGTCATAGATGGAGCAAGAAGCGGGAAGAGAATCTTTCTGAAAATCTGGCCCTCTGATGCGCCATCGATACGAGCCGCCTCAACATAGTCCGTGCTGATCGCATTGAGTCCAGCTAAGAAAATAATTGTTGGGAAACCGACCCAGCGCCATAGATTAATGAAGACCAGGGTAGGCAAGGCAGTAGATGTGTCGCCAAGCCAGGCACGAGCAAAGGTGTCGAGGTGAAGTGAGTGGAAGAGGTAATCGACTGGGCCAAAGAAGGGATTCAGAATGATTTGCCAAGTATAACCAACAATGACAAGTGAGAAAATCACAGGAAAGAACGCAACTGTGCGGTGAAACCGTTGTCCGCGGCGAATTTTAAAGAGTGCATAGGCTAGAAATATGCCAAGTGAGGTCTGGAAGAGGAAGATTCCGATAAAGACGAGGAAATTATGACGCATCGCCATAAAGAATTGATCGCGAAATGGGAAGTGGAAGAGGCGTGAAAAATTCTCGAAGCCGGCGAACGATCCGCGTTGGAAGCCGTTCCAGTGGAAGAAGGCGTAACTTAACGTTGTAAAGGCGGGAATGGTGGTGAAGATCAGAATTGTCGCTAAAGCTGGGGTCAGAAGGATGAGCGCCATTCTGTTCTGCTGACGCTTAAGTCCTTGCTTTGCCATGAGTGAATCTTGCCCCACATTTTCTAATAGAAGAAGAGAAGAAGAATCGTGTGAGGTGTAGAGGCAGCGCTGCCTTACACCTCACACGATCGTGATTATGTAGCTATTACTTCTTGGTGAATGGCGCGTACCAGGTTGCTACGCCATCTTGAATTGACTTTGCGAGTGCTTCAACAGTCAACGCACCACTTGCCACCTTTTGGAAGCCAGGCTGCATAATGGATGAGCTTGTTGGGGCACCGTAGCGGAAGCCAACGAGGGTGAGGAACGGAGTACCCATTGTTGGAATCTTGCGCTGCATTGCCGTGATTGCTGGTTCAGATGAGCTGATATTTGGAACTGGTGGAATCCACCCGAGCTGATTAGCACCATCTTGCAACAATGGCTTGCTAGCGATGAAGTTCAAGAACTTCAAAGCCTCTGCCTTGTGTGTTGTCTTTGCATTGATCGCATAAGCACCATCTGCCCAGTTTGTAACGTAGCGAGGTCCACCTGCTACAGCTGCTGGTGATGGGAACCATCCGATATTTGCATTGGCATTCAAAGAGCGGAAGTAGGAAAGTTCATAGCTACCACCGATATAGAAAGCAGCCTTGCCATTAGCGAAGAGTGCGCGCTGGGTGTTGTAATCAAGACCGCTTGCACCTGCTGGCATATATGGATAGAGATCAGTCTCAGCCTTGAGTGATGCTACAAAAGCAGGATCATTGAAGTTGGTTGAGCCAGCAACGATGGAGTTGTAGAACGAGGTTCCGCCGTAGAAGGCAGGAGCAATCGCTCCCCACATCTGTTCAAGTCCTGGTGCATATCCAGTTCCGACGGCGAGAGCTGTGTATCCAGCCTTCTTAACCTTATCCATTGCAGAAAGGAGTCCAGCCCAACCAGTTGGGTTAGCTGTGACGCCCGCCTTTGAAAGAATATCTGGGTTGTAGAAGACACCGAGAACTGATGTTGAATAAGGAACACCAAACTGGCGCTTATCCTTGTAACCCTGCGCACCGGCAAGAGTTCCTGGAGCCATCTTTGCCAAAAGTGGCACGTCCTTTGTAGTCAACGGCAGGAAGTTGCCAGCATCTGAGAGGCTGGACATTCCACCGTATGCACGAATCTGCATTACATCTGGACCCTTACCTGCAGTAAGTGCAGTCGCGAGAGTCGCGTTGTAATCGGTTGCTACATATGGTGTGTATTTAACGGTGATACCTGTTGCCGCCTGGAACTTAGCTGTTTCAGCTGTCCAGAAAGCGGTGTCCTCCGGGCGCCAGCTCCAGAACGAGAGTTCTACTGAAGCATGCGCAGAAGATGCTGCAACGGCAGGAACAGCGATTGCTGATACTGCAATCATCGCAGCAACAAAACCACGAATGTGGCGATGTGCTTTCATCACTTATTTTCTCCTTGTTTGAGGGATGTGCGGGATTTAGAAGGTGATGGAACCTTTTCAGGATCTGCTACCTTCTTTCCAGAACGACTGGAAATCGCCGCCCTAGATTCTTCTAGAGCGGATTTGGTACCACTCCAGCTTCTCTGTGCCAAAGCAACACAGAGACAATCAACCACCGTTAACTGCGCAATGCGACTTGCGGTCGCTCCACTTCGGAAGGTGGTTTCCCGAGCGGATGTGAAGAGAACTAAATCTGCAATTGAAGCAGCAGGGCTACGTAATCCATTAGTAATCAAGATAATTGTCACGCCACGTGCTTTAAATTCATTCATAACATCAAGAACATCGATTGTTGTTCCGCTATGGCTAATTGCCACGAGTACATCACCCTTCTTTAAGAGCGAAATTGACGTAAGAGCAGTGTGCGCATCGCGCCAGGCAACTGACGATCGCCCGAGTCGATTAAGTTTGAGTTGTAGATCCATTGCGACATAACCACTGGATGCTAAACCGAAGGTAGCAATTGTTGGGGCCTTCTCCCAGGCATCAACGACTCGCGTGAATGTGATTGGATCTAAGCGTTCAGCGGTTGTTGCAATTGCTAAGGCATCTGCTGCCGCAATCTTGCGAATGACATCCGCAGGACCATCATCAATGGTGATACCGCCATCGAGATCACGCATCGGAGTATCAAAGGTATTGAGTCGAGACACTTCTCCGACTAGAGCCATACGAAATTCTGGATAACCCTTGTAGCCAATCGCCTTAGCAAAGCGCACAACAGAAGAGACAGATGTATCACAGTGTGCAGCGATCTGAGAGATATTCAGCTTCGCACATCCAGCAGGATCATCGAGAACGGCTTGAGCGATCAAGAGCTCGGAGGCATGAAAGGAGCTAAGGGAGTTGCGGATTTCACCGAGTACATCGGTGGCGGGCCGGATGTGAGCGGGCGAGAGGGATTTCAAGATCACTCCTCTCGGCGAAAAACTTTTTCAGGTCATCGTTGGCCTGATGAAAATTATCGCCTAATAGAGGAGTGGGTCAAGAACCAACAGATAACGATTTCGTGACAGTTAGCCTTGATCTAACGCTTGGCGAATGTGGTTGGACGCGCTCTTGAGCCTACTTTCAGCCTCGGCTGCATCGACATGGAGCAAGATCATCAGGATTGCGACCTTCACCCGGTGATCTGACTTCTCCAGTGCCTCCTGAGCGCTCGCCCAGTCAGCTCCGGTCGCATTTTGAATGATGCGTACGGCTCGATCCTTCAATTTTGCATTAGTGATCTGCAGGTCGACCATCAGATTTCCAAAGGTCTTACCAAGTCGGATCATCGTAATGGTCGAGATCATATTGAGGACCATCTTCTGAGCCGTGCCGGATTTCAATCGGGTTGAGCCAGCAAGGAGTTCGGGTCCCGTATCAACCGCAATCGCATGAGTAGCGAGTTTCGTGATTTCTGACCCCGGATTGCTCGTGATGCCGACAGTAAGGGCGCCGATCTCATTTCCATATTTGAGAGCGCTAATAACATAGGGAGTCCGGCCACTAGCAGCGATTCCGAGAATCACATCCTTCGAGTTAGCCTCAATCTTTTTCAACTCTTCAATACTCGCCTCTTCATTATCTTCAGCAGCCTCTACAGCTTTGCGAAGAGCTACTTCACCACCTGCAATAAATGCGATCACTTCAGTGGGTGCTACAGAGAAGGTTGGTCCAAGTTCTGCTGCATCGAGAACTCCGAGGCGACCCGAAGTACCTGCGCCAAGATAAATAAGGCGTCCGCCTTGCATCATTCGATCGATGATGCCATCAATGACAATCTTGATTGTTGGAAGAACTTCTGAGATTGCTTTAGGAACTTCAGCATCACTCTCGTTCATGACTTGGAGTAATTCACCAACAGTCATGACATCAAGGAGCGCAAATTTCTCATCAACCTGCTCGGTTCGCAGGGCTGCTAACTCCTCTTTAGAGGTCATGTCAGAAGGATAGAGCAGGAATGCACTTCCTGGCGAGAAAAAGTTAGAAGATTAAAAGCCAGTCTTTTGATTGCGCTTAGCGTTGAGCGTTTGACCCTTTTGTAGGGATTCAACGCGAGCCTTCTCCATCAAGCCAGCGACCTTCACCGAGATTCCGGCATCTGATGTGGCGAGGATTCGGGCAGCGAGTAGACCAGCGTTCTTCGCATTACCGATACCGACAGTTGCGACTGGAATTCCTGCAGGCATCTGCACGATCGAGAGCAATGAATCCATGCCATCCAAATACTTAAGTGGGACTGGTACACCAATAACAGGAAGAGTTGTTGCTGCCGCGATCATGCCTGGTAGATGTGCTGCGCCACCAGCGCCAGCGATGATGACTTTGAAACCAGAGCTAATCGCAGAGTGTGCGAAGGTGAGCATCTCATCAGGTGTGCGATGTGCGCTGACGACATTTGTCTCATACTCGATGCCACATTCATCCAAGATTGCAGCTGCTTCCTGCATGATCGGCCAATCTGAATCCGACCCCATCACAATAGCTACTGGCTTACTCATCGATCGCTCCGCTCAGATAATCAATTGCATGGTCGACTTCCTGGGTTAATTCTACGAGATCGCTGCCAAGGAGCGTGACATGGCCAATCTTGCGCCCAGGCTTTACCTCTTTGCGATAGTGATGGAACTTCAAGCCGGGCGTGCGAGCCATGAGGTGCAGGTACGGCCTATACATATCGGACTTCTCTCCACCCAAGATATTTCCCATCACTGCCCAGTCACTCGTCCTCGATGTATCACCAAGTGGCAGATCCAAGACGGCGCGAAGGTGTTGTTCAAATTGGGATGTGACTGCACCTTCAATCGTCCAGTGGCCGGAGTTATGAGGACGGAGGGCAAGTTCATTAATAATAAAGTGATCGCCAACTTGGAAGAGTTCGACAGCCATGACTCCCACTAAATTGATTCCTTGTGCAATTGTGAGTGCAATACTGCTTGCCGCAATGGCGAGTTCATCGGAGAGATCCGGAACTGGTGTCACTGTTGTAGTGCAGATGCCATCTCTTTGCACAGTCCATGTTGGTGACCAGGTTGCAGCCTGCCCATGTGGCGATCTCGCAACCATGATCGCAATCTCGCGGGTGAAATCTAACTTCTCTTCAAGAAGAAGCGGGGTTGGGAGCGCATCTAATTCTTCTTGATTATTAATGACCCAGACACCGCGTCCGTCATATCCACCAATGGGTGCTTTGGCAATAAGCGGAAAGTCAATCGTTGGAGTTCCGCCGACATACTTTTGATAACGCGGATTAGGTAGTTCGAGTTCTTCCATCTTCTCGCGCATCGCGAGTTTGTCCTGCGAATAAATAAAGGAGTCAGCGCGCGGATAGACCCGCACGCCATTGGCTTCAAGTGTTCGGATTACTGATTGCGGGACTTGTTCGTGTTCGAAGGTAACAACATCGCAACTCTTGGCAAAGGCGAGCACTTGCTCTGAATTCTTGTAATCACCAAGGGCGAAGTCGCAGACCTGGGCAGCAGAGTCATCTGGGATAGCTGCAAAGACACTTAAAGAGATTCCGAGTTCGGTGGCAGGAGCGACCATCATGCGAGCCAACTGGCCTGCACCTATTACTCCAACTTTTGGAAAGCTCACTGCCTTAGTTTATAGATAGATGCGTGATATCGCCGACGCTGATGATTGCACCTGAATCAAGGAGCAATTCACCATTAGCCGATATCCCGGTAACAGTGCCCACGATGGTTGAGCCATCTGGCAATTGGGCCGAGACCCGCTTGCCCATGGTGGCGCTGGAATCGAGGTAATCATCGATCAAATCTTCCATCGACTCCCCTGTCTCCCACTCTGCGAGATTAAAGGCGATCTCCTTCAAGATAGCAGGTAAGAGCTGATTGCGATCTGGACTCTCTCCAGTTGTTAAGAGGATAGATGATGCAGTCGGAACCGGAAGTTGATCTTGCGTCATCGAAACATTGAGGCCGACACCAATGACAATGCCGTTGCCATGAATCTCACAGAGAATGCCGCCAACTTTTCCAAGGTCACTCAAAATATCGTTTGGCCACTTGGTAAAGAATTCAATTCCTAAAACTTCTGCAACAGATAGGCCGACGAGTAGCGGAATAAATCCCCACTCACTCTGTGGTCGTTGTGGTTGCACAAATGCCGAGAAGAGGAGTCCACTTCCTTTTGCAGATTCAAAGGTGCGATCAAGTCGCCCGCGACCAGCGGATTGATATTCTGCAACAATGACATCACCATGCTGTGGTGATGATGATTTCAATGCAGATTGAGTCGAGTCGATGCTCTCCACTACTTTTACTGACCAGTAGCCCTGAGCAAGAGCGTCATTGATACTCGTTTGTTGTAGCTCCACCGTAGTACCCTATAACCGTGACTGACGAGAGAATTGCAAAACGCCATGCAGAAGGCAAGTTAACCGCCCGCGAACGTATTGATCGCTTGGTCGATGATGGCTCATTCGTAGAATTTGATCAGCAGATTGAAGATGGTGTCATCACTGGTTATGCAACCGTTGATGGCCGAACCATCGCGCTTTACTCACAAGACTTCCTTGTTAAAGGTGGCAGCCTCGGTGAGATGACCGGTAAGAAGATTGTGAAGGTCATGGACTTTGCTCTTAAGAGCGGTGTTCCATTAATTGGCCTCAATGATTCTGGCGGCGCTCGTATTCAAGAGGGCGTTGTTGCGCTCAGCCAATATGGCGAGATCTTCAAGCGCAATGTTCGATCATCTGGCGTCATCCCACAGATCTCTGTGATCATGGGACCTTCTGCTGGCGGCGCGGTTTACTCCCCCGCCCTCACCGACTTTGTCATCATGGTCAATAAGACCTCAAATATGTTTATCACTGGCCCAGATGTCATCAAGGCTGTTACTGGTGAAGAAGTTGCCATGGAAGAACTTGGCGGCGGGCTTACCCATAGCTCGAAGACCGGTAACTCCCATTACCTCGCAGATAATGAAGATGATGCCTTGGATTATGTGAAGGCGCTCCTCTCATTCTTACCTTCTAATAACTTGGATGACTCGCCTGTCTTCCAGGCCACCGAGTCGATGGATTTCTCACCATCAGATCGCGCACTTGACTCACTCGTTCCAGATAATGCGAATAAGCCATATGACATGCGAATCCTGGTTGAGGCACTCTTAGATGAAGCTGACTTCCTCGAAGTCCACGCGCTCTTCGCTCCAAATATCCTCGTTGGCTTTGGTCGCATTGAAGGTCGCTCGGTCGGCATCATCGCCAACCAGCCATCACAGTTTGCTGGCACACTCGATATCGATGCATCCGAGAAGGCGGCACGCTTCGTCAGACTCTGCGATGCCTTTGGAATTCCTGTCATCACTCTTGTTGACGTTCCTGGTTTCTTGCCTGGTACCGAACAAGAGTGGGATGGCATCATCCGCCGCGGCGCAAAGTTAATTTATGCATACGGTGAAGCCTCGGTTCCACTTATTACGGTGATCACTCGCAAGGCCTATGGCGGCGCTTACATCGTGATGGGCTCAAAGCAACTTGGTGCGGATGTGAATCTCGCGTGGCCATCGGCTCAGATCGCCGTGATGGGTGCGCAAGGCGCTGTAAATGTCTTGCATCGTCGTGAAATTGCTGCTGACCCATCGGTAGCCGCCTCACTTATTAAGAAGTATGAAGATGAACTTCTCAATCCTTATATTGCAGCTGATAAGGGACTCATTGATGCAGTGATCGAACCGCATCAGACCCGTCGCCAGATCACACTTGCGCTTCGTGCCCTTCGCAATAAGCGCGTTGATCTTCCAACTCGCAAGCATGGAAATATCCCGCTCTAATGCTGCAAGGAAAACGCCTCACCATTGTTAGCGGAGATCCGACTCGAGAAGAGTATGTAGCGATCTCGCGTGCGATTCGAGAGATTCAGAAGCAAGCCAATCCCGAGAAGAAGTACCGCACCTCGTGGGCAAGGTTGAAGATTAAGAATTCGTTGCCTCGGAAGTGGGGCACAACCCCCTCATGAGCAGACGTCGCGTCATCTTGGCTTCGGCCTCACCTTCACGTAAGCGCCTCCTTGAATCCTCGGGAATCACCCCTGAGATCTTTGTCAGTGGCGTCGATGAAGAAGATCGCGATCTACTAGCTTTGAAGCCATCAGAGATGGTGATCGCACTTGCGATTATGAAGGCGCATACCGTGCGCCGAAGCCATCCAGTCGGCGATAACGCCCTTGTGATCGGATGCGACTCCACCTTTGAATTTAATGGCGAGAACCTTGGTAAGCCGCTCACTCGTGATGCCGCAATCGCTCGCGCGAAGATGATGCGCGGCAAGAGCGGCTACTTGCATACCGGCCATAGCGTCATCGATACCGCTCAAGATATTGAGGTATCCGACATCTCAACCTCGAAGGTAACTTTTGTAGATATGACTGACCGTGAGATCGAAGAGTATGTCGATAGCGGTGAACCACTTCAGGTTGCTGGCGGTTTCACACTCGATGGCCGTTCAGCGCCTTTTATTTCACATATTGATGGTGATCCTAGCGGCATCATCGGTCTATCACTTCCAACGTTGCGCAAAATTATGATTAATCTCGGTTTGGAATGGGGAGATCTGCTGTGAGCACATCCGTAAAGAAGATCACTGCAGTCCTGATCGCAAACCGTGGTGAGATCGCTGTTCGCGTGGCGCGTGCCTGCCGTGACCACGGCATCCGCTCTATTGCTATCTACTCTGATGAAGATCGCAGCGCTCTGCACGTTGCAATCGCTGATGAAGCCTTCGCACTCAATGGTCTATCCGCTGCGGAAAGTTATTTAGATCAAAATAAGATCATTGCGATCGCGAAGAGCTCTGGCGCTGATGCAGTTCACCCTGGCTATGGCTTCCTCTCAGAGAATGCTGACTTCGCACAGAAGGTGATCGATGCCGGACTTATCTGGATCGGACCTTCACCTGATGCCATCCGATTGCTCGGTGACAAGGTATCGGCTCGTAAGATCGCGGCAGAAGTTGGTGCACCTCTTGTTGCCGGAACTATTGACCCAGTCGATGACCCACAGGAGATCGTTGATTTCGCCAAGCAACATGGCTTGCCAGTTGCAATCAAGGCAGCGCATGGCGGTGGCGGTCGTGGCCTTAAGGTCGCTCGTACCATTGAAGAGATTCCAGAATTATTCGCCTCTGCAGTTCGTGAAGCCATTACTGGCTTTGGTCGTGGTGAGTGCTTCGTAGAGCGTTACCTCGATAAGCCACGTCACGTAGAAACCCAGGTCTTGGTCGATAGCCACGGTAATGCCGTTGTTGTCTCAACTCGAGATTGCTCACTTCAACGTCGACACCAAAAGCTCGTTGAAGAAGCACCTGCACCATTCTTAACCCCCACCCAACAAGAGCAGCTCTACTCATCGAGTAAGGCAATCATGAAGAAGGCTGGCTATGTTGGCGCAGGTACCTGCGAATTCTTGATCGGCGTCGACGGCACGATCTCCTTCCTCGAAGTTAATACCCGCTTGCAGGTAGAGCACCCAGTCTCCGAAGAAGTCACTGGTATCGATCTGGTGCGCCAGCAGTTCCGCATCGCATCAGGTGAGGCGATTGATCCGGTGGATCCAATCGTTCGTGGCCACTCGATTGAGTTCCGTATTAATGGTGAGGATCCAGGAAATGGCTTCCTCCCTTCACTTGGCACCATCACCAACTGGGAAGTTCCATCAGGCCCAGGAGTTCGCGTGGACGCTGGATTCGACTATGGCCACACCATCGGATCGCACTTTGATTCATTGCTAGCAAAGTTGATCGTCACGGGTTCGACTCGTGAAGAGGCGATCTCTCGTGCCAAGCGTGCACTGCAAGAGTTCCAGATCGGCGGTCTCGCAACGGCGCTACCGTTCCATCGCGCGATCCTTGAAGATCCAAATTATGTTGAAGATTTCAAGGTCTACACCAGCTATATCGAGAACGAATTCGATAATCAGATCCCTGCCTTCTCGTACAAGGCCGGCGTCGCGCAGACCAAGGTCACCTCTCAGAAGATTGTGACAGAAGTAAATGGCAAGCGCTTTGAAGTTGTTGTTCACTCAGAAGAGGAACAGCATCGCCGCCACAAGATTCGCTCAAATGTCTTGAGCGCTAACTCGGGAAATACTCTCAACTCTCCGATGCAGGGCACCGTCGTGAAGATCCTTAAGGCAAATGGCGAGCGCGTGAAGGCTGGCGATCTCGTCGTCGTCCTTGAGGCGATGAAGATGGAGCAGCCACTCATTGCCCATCGTGATGGCGTCATTGAGAAGCTCACCGTCTCGGTTGGCCAGACAGTCGCAAGCGGTGCAACGTTGTGCCTGATTGAGGATGCCGACTAAATTGCTCCTATGAGCGATCTCTATCAAGACCCAATCGGTGCGGCAGTAGCTGCCGCAACAAAGCTTGTGCAATTAACAGGTAAGAGTTCGCACCACGTAGCACTTGTGATGGGATCTGGCTGGGGATCTGCCACTGATGCACTCGGAACTCCAACGCATGAGTTCGCTGCAACTGATCTACCGGGCTTCTTGGCACCGACAGTTGCTGGTCATGGCGGAGTTATTCGTTCCTATGATTTACAAGGCCCGTCCGGCACTATCCACGCGCTCGTCTTCTTGGGTCGCACCCATCTCTATGAGGGTAAGGGCATTGAGCCAGTAGTACATGGCGTACGCACCGCTGTTAAAGCCGGTTGCAAGGTCGTTGTACTGACTAATGCTTCAGGTGGCGTCAACCTTGAATATCGAGTCGGACAACCGATCATTATCAGCGATCACATCTCACTCACTGGCGTGAGCCCATTAACGGGTGCAACCTTCGTTGATCTCACAGATCTTTATAGCAAGCGCATTCGCGAGATCGTTAAGCAGGCCGATCCTTCACTTGCCGAAGGTGTTTATGTTCATCTGCGCGGACCTGCCTATGAGACACCGGCTGAAATTACCTATGTGCGAACCATCGGTGGAGATCTCGTTGGTATGTCCACAGTGCCAGAAGCAATTGCGGCACATGCACTTGGTGCAGAGGTTCTTGGTATCTCACTCGTCACGAATGCTGCCGCTGGAGTTACCGGTGAAAAACTTAATCATGAAGAAGTAATGGCCGCCGGCAAAGCTGCTGCTGGTCGTATGGGTGAACTACTGAGCAAGGTCTTGCCACAACTATGAGCCTCGACGCAGCACTCGTTGCTGAGGTGAAGGAGTGGATCGCACTCGATCCATCACCCGAAGATGCTGCACTCTTAGAGAAGTGGCTCGATGAAGGAAACGAAACTGATCTTCGCCGTTGCTTCAATGGCTTCTTGCAATTTGGAACCGCTGGACTTCGCGGACCGATTGGGCCTGGCCCATCGTGCATGAACCGCGCGGTTGTTCACCGCGCCGCTGCTGGAATCGCTGTCTATATGAAGGCCCGCGGGCTGAAGAAGGTCGTCATCGGCCGTGATGCTCGATATGGCTCTGAGGATTTCACCCGCGAGAGCGCAGAAGTCTTCATGGGCGCAGGTATGGATGTCTCTGTCTTGCCACGACCAATGGCGACCCCAGTTCTTGCTTACGCAACCACTGCACTGGGCGCAGACGTTGGAATCATGGTCACAGCTAGCCACAACCCCCCATTAGATAATGGTTATAAGGTCTATCTCGGCGGGACCGTCGATGGCACCCGCTACGCCGGATCACAGATCGTCTCCCCTGCTGATATTCAAATCGCTTCTGAAATTTCTAAGATTGACCAGCTCGCACCTAAGAAGGGCGGCTGGGTAGAACTTGATGATGCCATCTTCGATGAGTACGTCAATAAGACTGCGGCACTTGCTCGTAGCAAGAATGAATTAAAGGTTGTCTACTCAGCGATGCATGGCGTTGGTAGTGAGAGTGTAGAAGCGGTCTTTAAAGCCGCAGGATTCTCTGCCATCCACTTCGTTGAAGAGCAACGCCAACCAGATCCAGCTTTTCCAACAGTCGCATTCCCAAATCCAGAAGAGCCTGGCGCTATTGATCTCTCACTCGCTCTTGCCAAGAAGATTGATGCAGATATCGTCATTGCAAATGATCCGGATGCAGACCGTTGTGCTGCTGCGATTAATGATCCTACAACTGGCTGGCGGATGCTTCGCGGTGATGAAGTCGGTGCCATCTTGGGTCACTACATCGCTACAACAATGAAGGAGTCAACCGAAGGTAAGGCCTTTGGAAATTCCATCGTCTCATCGTCGATCTTGAAGAAGATTGCGGATAAGCATGGTATTGAATTTAAAGAGACGCTCACTGGCTTTAAGTGGTTAGCGAAGATCGAAAACCTTCGATATGGCTATGAAGAAGCCCTTGGTTACGCCGTTGACCCAACAAGTGTGAATGACAAGGATGGCGTCTCTGCCGCTCTCATCATCGCTCAATGCGCTGGTGAATTAAAGGCAGCCGGTCGCACCATGGCTGATTACTTGGATGAGATCTGGCAGGCATATGGCTTCCATGCGACCGAACAGATCTCGATCCGAGTCAACAGTATTGCTCAGGTCGATACCTTGCTCGACTCACTTCGTAAGAATCCACCACAGTCGATCGGTGGCTACGCCCTGACCCAAGCAGATGATTTAGAGCGACCAACCGATGGCCTACCGCCTACCAATGGCTTGCGTTACTGGTTTGGGCCCAATCTGCGGGTGATTATCCGTCCAAGTGGGACCGAGGCGAAGATGAAGTGTTATATCGAGCTCTGTGCGCCTCAGAATGAAGCGATGGTGATCTTGCCGGTTTTGAGAAGTGAGCTCGCCGCTTTAATGGCAGTCGAGTAAGCCTTTCCGTCGCCGACAAGAGCCATTCCCACGCCAGCATCGACCACGGTGTACTTCTTGCCATAGATATTCGGGTTGGTCTGAAGAACGTCGCCGATTGGATAATCATTGACTGCATTCCAAATCGCATCATAGGAAGCGTTCTCTAAGTGCTTGGTAAATGCACCAATCAAAACGGCTTTAGAAGTTGACGATTGCAACCAATATTGATCAGGTAATACGCCGATCAGTTTGAGGGGTTTCTTTGCGGTGTTAAGGGCAAGCACCGAATCAAGAAGCGTTGAGTTCTTCTCCCAATTTGAATACACAACATCGACTCCACTTACATGAAGATTCGTGAGAGCCGCTGTTGGAGTTGTCTCCAGTGGAATCACAATAGATGCAGAGATCTTAGGCTTGATTGATTTTGCACCCTGAACAAAAGCGGCACCTTGGGCAGGCGACGATGGGAAGGAGACATCCCCGACGAAGCCAACCTTATTTGACTTAGATGCACTCGCCGCTAGAACACCAGCCAGGTAAGCACCCTGCTGTTCGTCAAAGACCAGTGATTGCACATTCAGGTTAGAGATATTTCCATCGTCGATAATCTCAAAGCTGAGGGTTGGAAATTCTTTACTCACAGTACGAACTGAATTTTCGTACCCGCTGCCTACCGCGATGATGGTTGTGTAACCGGCGTTGGCCAGGAAACGTAACCGGCGTGATCGATCCTTCTCGGTTCCGTCAGTGACCATCTCGCGAATATTAAAAGATGTGAGTTTGAGATTCTTCTTCGCTAAATCCACGCCCATTGCAACCGCATCATTCGCTGCCTTATCGCCACGACCGCCTACGTCATAGGCGATTGCGATCTTGATCGCAGGGTCAGCAGCGCGTGCTGACGGGACTACAAGAGCAAGGATCGAGAGCGCTGTAGCGCTGGAAAGCAGCCATTTACGGCTAGCCACGTGGGATCAACCCCAGTGCGTCATAGGCCTTGCGGACGGTCTCATCAGCAATAGCCGCAGCCTTCTCGGCCCCAACCTTGAGCAGGCGAGTGAGTTCACCCTTATCTTGCAAGAGCTCCTCGGTGCGAGTTCGAATTGGATCTAGGTGAGCTGTAACAACTTCTGCGACGGCGCCCTTGAAATCTCCATACCCCTTGCCGGCGAACTCTGCTTCAAGTTCTGCAATTGATCGACCCGAGAAGGCCGAGTGAATGGTGAGTAAGTTCGAGATACCTGGCTTCTTCACTTCATCGAAGATTACTTCGCGACCATCGTCAGTTGTGGCGCTCTTAATTTTCTTTGTGTTGGCAGCAGCTGTATCAAGGAGTTCGATGAGACCGGCAGTCGATGATGAAGATTTTGACATCTTTGCCAATGGATCTTGGAGATCGTAGATCTTTGCGCCAGCCTTGAGAATGTAGCCTTCAGGGATCGTGAAGATCTCCTTATAAGTCGAGTTGAAGCGTCCGGCAAGATCACGAGTGAGTTCGATATGTTGGCGCTGATCTTCTCCGACCGGGACATACTGTGGTTGGTAGAGCAAGATATCGGCAGCCTGCAACATCGGATAAGTAAAGAGGCCAACAACGGTACGGTCGCTTCCACTCTTTGCCGATTTATCTTTGAACTGTGTCATGCGACTTGCTTCGCCAAAACCGGTAATACATTCCATAATCCAACCTAATTGGTTATGGGCATGGACGTGCGATTGAATGAAGAGCGTTGATTTCTCGGGGTCGATACCGAGCGCGATCAGTTGAGCAGCTGAAGCGAGAGTCGCATCGCGAAGTTTGGTTGGTTCGACACCGCCGGTAAGGGCGTGGAGGTCGACGACGCAGTAATACGTATCGTGCGAGCTCTGGAGTTCGACCCATTGACGGACGGCGCCCAAGTAGTTGCCGAGGTGGAATGACCCACTCGTTGGCTGGATTCCTGATAGCGCGCGTGCGTTACTCATAGACCTATCTTATTCTGCAGATTGAGTTCGCGAGATCAATAGCTGACCAGCACGCTTGCCTTCGACGGTCAGCACTGTGACGGTGATGCCCTCGATCGTGATGAGATCGTGCGCCTCTGGGATTCGCCCAAGTGAGTGCATCACAAATCCACCGGCTGTCTCGTACGGGCCTTCTGGGAGCGCAATTTCAGTCTGTTCGTAGAGATCTTCGAGTGAGATCAAGGCATCGACTTCGAAATCGCCGACCTTAGTCTGAGCTGTCACTTCGCCAACTACGGCGTCATATTCATCATGAATATCACCGACAAAACATTCAACGAGATCTTCAAGAGTAACGATGCCGTCAGTGCCACCGTATTCATCGAGCACTACTGCGATATGTGAACGCTTGCTGCGCATCTCGGTGAGGGCAGGTAAGACACCCTTTGTACCAGGAAGATAAACGATCGGACGCATATATTCCAAGATGCTCTTACTTGAATCACTCTCACTCAATTTGAGTAGATCGCGAATATGTAAGAAGCCAATAACTTCATCACTGGATCCACGAGTGACTGGATAACGCGAATGTGAAGTTTCGATTGCGAACTTTTTTGCTTCGGCAATAGTGAGAGCAACATCGAGGAAATCAACTTCGATCCGCGGAACCATAATCTCGTGAAGTGAGAGATCGCCAGCGTTGAAGACATCTTCCAAAATATCGCGCTCTTCTACCGTCAGCGCATTGTGACCTGTAACGAGTTCGACGAGTTCAGATTCAGACATTTGCGAGCGAACTTCTTCAGGTTTAAGGCCAAAGATGCGGACCACGGTATCTGTTGATTTAGATAAGAGCCAGATAGTAGGAGCAAAGATACGAGCGATTCGATCAATCATCGGTGCGCTAGCGAGCGCAATCTTCTCAGTGCGATAGAGCGCTAAACGCTTTGGAACGAGTTCCCCAAAGACGAGCGAGATGTAGGCGATAACGGTTGTGAGACCAACAAGTGATATGAGCGTTGCGACCCCGTGGCTGACGCCCCAATCCTCTAATCGAGGAATGACAAAGTCGGTTCCGATTCGATCCGCACCTAACGCCGCAGAGAGGAAGCCACAGAAGGTCACGCCGACTTGGGCAGCAGCGAGGAAACGGTTGGGGTTCTTCGCAAGATCTGCAACGCGCGCACCGCGCTTGCCAGTTGATTCGAGTTGGCGTACTTGTGATTCGCGCAGCGATATTAAGGCAATCTCAGCTGCAACGAAGATGCCAGCGAGGAGGATGAAGATGAGGACAAGGCCGATGTCGAATAAGAGTTGGCCACTACTGCCGGTCTTCATGATTTATAAAGTATAGAGAAGTTAGAGCGAGAAGCCAGCAGTGCGCTGGGTAGTGCGAGCTTCACGTAGGCGGCGAAGGCGCTTTACGAGCATAGGCGAGGCTAAGAGTGCATCATCGCGATCGATGAGGTTATTGAGGAGTTGGTAGTAAGAAGGGGGTGTGAGGTCAAAGAGCTCTTTAATCGCAGATTCTTTGGCGCCTGAGTATCGCCACCATTGGCGTTCAAACTCTAGGATTCGGACTTCTAGCTCGGTGAGTGTGCTGACTTCACCGTGGGCCTCCGTGGCCGCCGAACTATCAAAAGCCTGATTTTCCATAGGGATATCTTATGTCTGAGCGCTGACTTTTCGGCTCATTTAGGTGAAATAGCGGAGTTTGCCAAGAATTAATGTGATTCAAGATACCTCTCAGCCAATATCCGCCATTACCGAGCGGTTCTGAATTTGCGGGCTCAGACGATTGACTAGAATGGGGACTTCATTATTGCCAGTGTTGTCAGTATTGCTATTCAAGCTATTAAGGGATTACTCGATGTCTGCAACTAGCAAGCCCAAGGTCGTCATTCTGGGCGCCGGTTTCGGTGGCCTCAACGCCGCCCGCGAGCTCGGCAAAGATGCCGATGTCACCGTGGTCGATCGCCACAATTACCAGACTTTTTTGCCGCTGCTCTATCAGGTATCAACCGCCTCACTCGCTGCAGACCACATCGCCTATCCAATCCGTGGAGCGCTCCGTAAATCTGGTGCGAAGTTCCGCATGGGAACCCCGATCTCAGTTGATCACAAGAACAAGACCGTCAAGCTCGATTCATCGGAAGTCCTGCACTTTGATCATTTGATCGTCTCGATGGGATCAGCAACAACTGACTTTGGTATCCCGGGTGTTGAAGAGTTTGCACTTGGTATGAAGAATATTCAAGAAGCGCTCGCGATCCGTTCTGAGATCATGCGTCGCTTTGAAGATCTCGTTCGCTTTGAAGATGAGACTCGCCTCTCTATCGTCGTCGTCGGTGGCGGACCAACTGGTGTTGAGATGGCCGGCTCACTTGCCGAACTCGTGAAAGGCCCGCTTCGTCACGATCACTATCACGCTTCAAAGCACATCGATATTTATCTCCTCGAAGCAGGTCCACGTCTGCTTCCAATGTTCACACCTGGACTTTCCGAGAAGACTCTTCGCCAGCTCGAGAATATGGGCGTCAAGGTCATGCTCAACACTGCTGTGAAGGAAGTTGCGTGGCGTAAGACCACTCTTGCTAATGGCACATCGATCACATCAGAAGTTGTGGTCTGGGCTGCCGGCGTTAAGGGTGCTCCTGCGATTAACGACCTCTCACTGCCTGTTAAGGGAAATCGTCTGGTCTGTGATCCAACCTGTCAGGTAACCAATTACCCATATGTCTGGGGCGTAGGCGATAACGCTGGTGTCATGGGCGCAAATGGTCGACCACTTCCAATGGTTGCCCCAGTTGCCATGCAGCAAGGAACTTTTGTTGCGAAACAGATCAAGCGCATCATCAGAGGCAAATCTGTTCAGAACTTTAAGTACAAAGACAAGGGCTCGATGGCAACGATCGGTCGCCATAAGGCAGTTGTTCAAGTAAAGGGCATTCGTTTGTGGGGCCCAGCGGCGTGGTTTGCGTGGCTCTTCTTGCACATCTTCTACTTAATGGGTGGCCAGAAGCGCATTGGCACCATCGCCGATTGGACCTGGAACTACCTCACCTTTGATCGCGGTAATCGCCACATCATGGATTCGCTCTAAGGTTAGATCTACTTCATGGGCTACATCAATCTTCGTGGCCATCAGGTCTGGTCAAATGAGTTCGCAAATAACGGTGAACCTCTGCTCTCATTGCATGGTGGATTAAGCGCATCACATCGCTGGGATTGGACGATCCTGCCGGCGGTTGAACACGATCATCACCTCTACTCATACGATCGCACTGCACATGGCCGCACCGGAATTCGCCCGGGCTTCTATCACTTTGATTTTCAAACCGAAGAGGCGATCGCTTACATCGAAGATGTTATTAAAGAACCTACCCACATGATTGGACATAGTGATGGTGCGATCATCTCGTTGATGGTTGCCATCAAACGTCCGGATCTTGTGAAGTCGATTGTCTCCATCGGTGGCAACTACCACTGGGATGCTGGCTTTGAATCCGATGAGTTCGATGGTGAGATCATGATCTCAGAAGACGATGCAGCAGAGTATGCAGAACTCTCCCCTGACGATCCTTCAACACAGCGTGGCATAATCCAAAAGGCGAGGGATGTGTGGAAGAGTGAACCGAATTTAACGAAGGCAGATCTTGCGAAGATCTCCTGCCCAGTCCTCGTGATGGCTGGTGAAGAAGAACCATTTAGCAATCATCACACCATTGATCTCTACGAATCCTTAAGCGATGCAGATTTAGCTATCGTCCCTGGTGCGACTCACTCAGTGATGAAAGATAAGCCTGAGTTAGCGCTAACGATTATCAAGGATTTTTACGCCTCACTAAAGGTGCGAGGCTCGGAAGAGGCCTAGATTTACCGACCTTTTAGCCGCAGGTAGCGGTTGCGATCTTCGGGCTTACCCGCAGCGAGATCATTGAAGAAATCATTCTGTTTCCGGCGCTGCCAGTGGTTGGCCGAGAGTGTCCGTGAAAGGCCCGCAAGATTTACCGGATTGGTGAGATCTGAGGTCGCGGATTCAAGATCGATCGGACTATCGTGATCAAAGACTGAAGTCGCGATGAGAAGATCGTCACCATCTTGAAGGATCTCAACGACTCGTCCTTGCTGCGGCCAGTCGATCAGAGATGCAGTCAATACATGCCAGAAGCCATTCACACCTTCGGTGCCAACATATCGAACGCGATTATCGTGATCATGCCCGGCAAACCAGGCGATAATGCATGAGTGCTGCAACAGCTCTTCTTCAATCTCTTCCCGAGCAACTCTGCGATCGGCACCTTCGGGTGCGTAATCGTTAAAGAGTGTCTGCAGCGGATG
>Ga0214170_1000133_pt1 | contig 32598 bp, 33 predicted proteins | sample TroBogEpilimnion_2_FD_153008 | JGI IMG/M metagenome (GOLD analysis project Ga0214170, IMG submission 153008) | Freshwater microbial communities from Trout Bog Lake, WI - 27JUN2007 epilimnion | ecosystem: Environmental > Aquatic > Freshwater > Lake > Epilimnion/Euphotic zone | place: Trout Bog... | reverse complement strand
AACTGCATCTTGTTCGGCTTGCGGAACATCGGTATAGGTGACATTGATTGTGCTCTGAGCTGTGGAGCGTTTATATCTCCCGGTGTCACCTCTTCCATCTATCGAGGTGAGAAGCGCGTTAGATTTTTGAGCTGGTCCGGCATAGGTATTAGCCCATCCAGCTGGAATCTCGTGAAAAGAAAGTGCGTGAGAAGGCGCTATCCCAATGAGTAGAGAGGCCCCAACTCCGGCCGCAAGGAGAGCGCTTTTCAGACGGACCCGGGCTCGCATAGGGCAAAATCTTAGTCTTCTGGAAGGATAGACACCATGTCCCAACCCAAGTCAGTGGTGGTCTACTCCCGCAAGGGATGCCACCTTTGCGAAGAGGCGCTCTCCACGTTGACGAATCTACGATTACAGGCTGGTCCAGACACCTTTGAGATCTCAGAAATCTTTATAGATGGTGACCCTGAATTAGAAATTAAGTATGGCGATCAAGTCCCCGTGATACTGATCGATGGGAAGGTCCACGATTTTTACAGAGTGGACCCTGAGCGCTTCTTAGGAGCGATTTCCAAATAGCACATCGTCGGCATCGATAATTCGATAGGCATAACCTTGTTCGGCCAAGAAACGTTGACGATTGGCAGCAAAATCTTGATCGACAGTATCTCGCGCAACAAGTGAATAGAAACGTGCACCACGGCCATCTGCTTTAGGTCGCAACACTCGCCCAAGTCGCTGAGCTTCTTCTTGACGTGAACCGAACGTTCCTGAAACCTGGATCGCGATGGTTGCATCAGGCAAGTCGATAGAAAAGTTTGCTACCTTTGAAACGACAAGGCACTTAATCTCGCCAGCACGATAGAGGTTGAATAACCGCTCTCGCTCTTTAACCGGAGTATCGCCCTTAATTACTGGCGCCCCCAGATCTTCTCCTAGCGCATCAAGTTGATCCAGGTATTGCCCAATAACAAGTACCTGCTCATCTTCATGTTGTTTTGCAAGTGCTACTGCGACTTTATGTTTTGTGGCAGTAGTCGAGCAGAAGCGATAGCGATCTTCAACTTCTGCCGTTGCATAGTTAAGTCGTTCTGCATCTGTGAGTGTGACTCGTACTTCTACGCAATCCGCCGGAGCGATGTAGCCCTGTGATTCAATCTCTTTCCATGGAACGTCAAAACGTTTTGGACCTATGAGCGAGAAGACCTCGCCTTCCATTCCATCTTCCCGAACCAAGGTTGCTGTAAGCCCGAGTCGACGTCTTGATTGGATATCGGCTGTAAATCTAAAGATCGGTGCTGGCAGCAGGTGCACTTCGTCATAGATGATCAACCCCCAGTCAATCGCATCAAAGAGGTCGAGGTGGCTATAAAGCCCATTTCTACGCATCGTCATCACCTGATAAGTGGCAATTGTTACTGGGCGAATCTCTTTTTTAGCTCCTGAATATTCACCGATTTCATCTTCATGAAGAGTGGTGCGTCGCAAAAGCTCATCGCGCCACTGGCGAGCTGCCACAGTATTTGTCACAAGAATGAGAGTCGTTGCTTTTGCATGGGCCATTGCAGCAGCACCAACAATTGTTTTGCCAGCACCACAGGGGAGTACAACTACTCCTGAACCACCATGCCAAAAGCCTTCAGCGGCCATCGCTTGATATTTGCGAATTGACCAACCTTCTTCACGCAGCGCGATCTCGTGATGTTCACCATCAACGTACCCCGCAAAATCTTCAGCTGGCCATCCAAGTTTGAGCAAGGCCTGCTTCAAGAAACCACGTTGGCCAGGATGAACAATGATGGTCTCATCATCTAGGTGGAGTCCGAGCATCGGTGCAATCTTTTTGCCGCGTGTAACTTCCTTGAGGACGGCAGGATCGTGCGAGACGAGCACAAGCCCGTGGACGGGGTGTGCTTCTAGTCGCAAACGACCATAGCGCGACATCGTTTCGGCAATGTCGACGAGGAGCGCATGCGGTACTGCAAAACGCGAATACTTGAGCAGGGTATCGATGACATGCTCGGCATCGTGTCCTGCTGCGCGTGCATTCCAGAGTCCAAGAGGAGTGAGTCTGTAGGTATGAATATGTTCTGGGGATTTTTCAAGCTCAGCAAATGCTGCAATGGCTCTTCTGCAATCATCAGCGAGAAGATGATCTACATCGAGAAGTAAGGTCTTATCTGATTGAACAATTAGTGGACCATCACTCACTTAAGGAGCTCCTTAATAAGACCAGCTAGTAGTGAGATTCGGTTAGGAATTGAACTTGCAAGAATATGTTCATGCGCTGCATGTGCGCCATCTCCCACTGCACCTAGTCCATCCAGGGTTGGGGCTCCAGCAGCCGCAGCAAAATTACCGTCACTGGCACCGCCGACTGATGCGCTTCCGATAGGAGCCATGCCCCGCTGGGCCGCCACTTTTTCTAGAGTCTCATAGAGCGCAGCAGTGGATGCCAGCTCAAGTGGTGGGCGATTAATGCCTCCGATAATCTCGATTCGAGCTTCTGCATGCATAGGTTTTAAATCATTGATAGCTGCATCAATTCGTTCTAATTCTGAATATAAGAATGAGCGAGAATCGATATCAAGTTCGGCAAGTGCTGGAACAGTATTGGTAGTGGAACCAGATCGCATCAAAGTGGGAACGACAGTGGTGCCATGGCTCTGATCATTGAGTTTCATGACCTGCTCAACAATTCGCGCAATTTCGATAGTGGCGTTGATGCCTTTTTCTGGTTCGAGTCCAGCATGCGAAGCGCGGCCATGAATAACAATGTGGTACATCGACGTACCCTTGCGCCCAATTTTTGCTTTGCCATCAAGAGATGCTTCCAACACTAAAACCGCACGCGCACTCGAAGCTAGTCGCTGAATTAACTTACGTGAAGATTTACTTCCCGTCTCTTCATCGCTCGTCGCAATCAGCGCAACTTTGGTGTGAGCATCTGGGATCTCCTTGAGACTATAGAGCGCCTGAAGAAATCCTGCCTTCATATCAAATATGCCCGGTCCTGCAATCTCATCACCATTGATCTGCCATAGCGGCAGAAACGAATCAATTGGCCAGACAGTGTCGAGGTGAGCAAGCAGAATGATTTCGGGTTCTTTGGCGCCCCACCAAAATACTGGACGTTCTTCTTCAATCACTATCTCTGCAGGATGAGGCAGATTGCTTGCACTAATCTCGACTGCCAATTCCATGACCTTGCGAATTGCTTCAATATCATCACTCGGCGATTGCGTGCGAACGAGTTTTTCTAGGTCAGCTAGGAAAGTAGCGGTGGTCATAGGTCTAAGTCTGCCGTATTTCCGCTACTCGGCGAGGCTTACGCCGGTAATACGAGGAATTCTGAAGTGGATTATCTCTCCCGAGCTATGGTCAAAAGCCACCAAAGTGCCTAGCGAGATGGACTTTGGCTCAATCATGCGATTGGAGACGCCGCCGTTTGTATCGGCATAGCCGATGGTGAGTGTGGAGCGCTCGGCAATGTAATGATGCAGGAGCTCCACTGTTTCGTTGGCAGAAGTGCGCGGAACTTCACGTGGCTTGTGAGATGTCGCTTTCTCACCCACACGTAGTGAACGTAGCGCCGCATCGATGGCAACATCGAGTGGAGCTGCGGGTTCGGTAAGTGAGCGAGGTGGTTTTGGCCGAGATTTAGAGCGGCGAAGCTTTGGCGCCGAAACCAATACACCTGTTGCATTCTCGGCTGCTGGCAAATATCCGGCTTCGCGTAGTGCGCTGATCAACTCTGCGCTCTCACACTCTGCAATGAGAACTTGTGGAGCCAATTTACGGAGCCCAAAACCATCGAGCGTGCGATCATGAATTATCTGGGCGATAAGCCCTTCGTCTTCACAGCGAATATAGGAAGTAGCGACGCCAACTCGTAGCCGACCATGACGCCTTGCTACATCGGCGATGAGGTATTCGAGTGGCTGAGGCATCGGAGTCTTAGATGTCTTTCTTAGGAAATCAATGATCGCTTCACCCGTTTGACCATGATCTAGTCCACGTCGAATAGATGTCTCGCTAAAACGATAGACAGTCGCGCCACCACGACTTTCGATATCTGCAATTGTTCCCATGGCATTTGCAACTTCGAGAGTCAATGGACCAGGAGCGATCGCGCTATTGTCGCTCTGAATCAAAATGTGATCTACCGGTTTTGGCAACGCATCATCGATACCTAAATCATCGCCCTCTAAAAATCTCTTGCCAAAAGTAGAGATCGCGCCTTGCCCACTGAGGCCAAGCCATTCTGCTTCACGCAATATCCATTCGGTGTACGAACTATTTGCGCGTGCAGGTGCAAGCCAACTGATATTTTCGTGCATCGATGCAAGTTCTGGATCGAGCTCTGGGTTTGCTGAAAGTAAAGCCAAGGTGAGTTTTTTGAGTGCAGGAGTGCCTGGTCGATCGAGCTCTGGGCCCAGTGCTGACACGCTCTTCGAGTCACCGCGACCGACGAGTCCACTCATACGTGATGACTCAATCCATAGACAAGCCAGTGCGTGCCACTTCTCTTCCATCGAGCGAGAAAGCCAGATATCAAAAGCGCTGGTTGGTAAAATAGCATCATCGGAATCAATAACAACTAGTCCAGCGATATAAGCAACTTCTGCAACAAAAGCTGCACACCCTTCATCAATACCTAAATGCTCTGCGCTATGTTTGAGATCGCGCACACCTAGCCCGCCAGAACGAAGCGCCGTAGGCGGTTCATCTGACCAGTTGTGCGCCAACTCTTCGACCCAACGAATGATCGTGGAGATATTTGCAATAGCAGCTTGGTCGATATCTTTCTGCTTGCGCGATCTGCCTTTGAGCGGTGGCTGTGTCGGCACTAACTCCTTGAATATTTTTCCTTTACGCAAATGCATCCCGACTTCACGGGGTAGCAAAACAGTTTGTGAATCAAAGGCTAAGAGGAATTTATTCTCAAGGAGCCATGTGATATGAGCTGGTGCTTTCTTGACATCGGCGACTTGACCTTTGGGTGGTCCCCACATCATTCGCTCAAGAATTTCAAGCGCTCCTTTTGGAGCAGTTGCAAGAAGTGCAAAATCTAAAGTAGCTGTGCCACGTGGGCCAAGACCAGCAGGAGTATCGCCAATGAGTGTACGTATATTTGTTGGGACGCGATAATGCTCGCCATCCTTATAAATAAGAGCTTTCGCCTCTAACTCATCCACGGTTGCTTTCGCCTCCTTGCTCGTGACAGCGAGCAATTCAATGAGCGAGATAGGTTCAGATAAGGCGCAGAGCGCTGTAAGAATGTCGAACTGCCATTTATTGAGTGCTTCACAGGCCCGCATCACGCTAGGCATTGAGTTTGCACGAGCCGCTAGCGCGCCGATATCTGCGGGCACAGGTGAGATGAGATCAGGACGAGCTCTAAAGAGTTCGGCTATCTCTTCGTCGTTTTTGCTTCGCAGGGCGTCGCTCAGGCTGTTGGACATAACTGCCCTACATTACCGCCCTCTACGGTGATCGTTTGACCCAGGACTTTGGGTTGAGATGTATCCCGATGTGAAGCCCTTTGCTTAAGACCGGAGCCAAGGCTTTTTTGATCGCGCGCGCCCGTCTAAAGTCATAGATCGGCCAGTTCTTTTTAAGCGCATGGATTTGAAGCAGAGTATCGGGATTGATCACTCGAGGGTTGCCAACCGCCGTCAGCAGTGGAATGTCATGATGGCTATCTGAATACGCATAAGAGCTGGCTAGATCAATGCCATGTTCCTGTGCAAGCGTTTGAATAGCAAGAGCTTTATTAGGACCGTGAAGGAGTTGACCGATGATTTCACCCGTGTATACGCCATCTTTGGTTTGGGCCACAGTGCCTAGGGCTCCGGTGAAACCCAGCCGCTTGGCAATCAAATCGGCAAGATCTTTAGGAGTAGCGGTTACGAGCCACACTTCTTCGTGGGCAGCAAGATGCTCATTTGCGATTTCAATCGTGCCTGCCCAGAGCGCTGGCGAGACATATTCGTCATAAACCTCGATACCCATCTTCTCTATCTCATCCACTTTGTGACCGCGGAAGAATTCGCACGCAGCCGCTTGAACCTTGGCGATTTCTTCTTTGTTCTCGACTCCAGAGAGGCGATAGCGCAGGTTGGCGACGATGAAATTAGAGATATCTTTTTTGGTAAAAAACCCCCGCTGGTACATGCCTCGACTGAGGAAGTAGAGGGACGAACCCCGCATGAGGGTGTTATCGACATCGAAAAATGCTGCCCGGATTCCTCCTGTGGAGGCTTGGCCGCCCACGGGGGTAACTTCTGAATCTGAGGACATCTGCCTAGCCTATTCCCAGAAGCAGCCAATCCCTTCGCTCAGCTCCTTCGTGGCTGGGCTCACCTATGGCTGTTCATCCTCAATTTCCTCACAGAGATGGGCGAGCTGTACCTCCTTTATGATGGGCTCATGGCTCAAAGCGTGCACGTCCTTCGTCACGGGCAGGTGCACAATCCCGAGAATATTCTCTACGGACGCCAACCAGGTTGGCGCTTATCTGAGCTTGGCCAAGAGATGGCTCAAACGGTGGGTGAGTGGTCCAAGCAATTTGATGTCGGAGCAGTCCTTGCCTCACCCCTGCAGCGCGCACAAGAAACGGCAGCTCCATTAGCTGCAGCACACAATCTGGAGATCATCACGGATCCCAATTTGATCGAAGCGGCAAATATTTTTGAGGGAAAGAAATTCGAACTCGGATCAGGAGTACTTCGTCATCCAGGAATGTGGCGTCACCTTACGCGTCCATGGCAACCTTCTTGGGGCGAGCCATATGATGAACAGATCAATCGCATGCTAGCCGCGCTATTCGCTGCGCGTGATGCGGCCGCACAATCTGGGCCGGATAAAGATGCATTCATGGTCTCTCACCAATTGCCGATTTGGATTCTACGTTCAGCGGTCGAGGGTCGTCGCTTGATGCACGATCCACGTAAGCGCGAGTGCACGCTAGCTTCAGTAACAAGTTTTCATCTGAACGATGACGGAATAATTGAAGGTGTGAGTTATTCCGAACCCGCAGCCCACTTACTTCCAGAAAAGAAGAAATGAAAAAGTATTTAGGTGCTGCGCTCGCAGCCGTCCTTCTTCTTACCGGTTGTTCTGCCAATGGCGTCTCCAAGACAACGCAGCAATCCTTTGTCGAAGGCGATGGGGTAGCCGCGTATGTGAAGCCAGCTCTGCGCAAGCCGGCGCCAATCATCCACGGCGCAACGCTCGAAAGTGGAGTAACTACTCTCAATTACAACAAAGTCACTGTGCTTAATGTGTGGGCTTCGTGGTGTTCGCCATGTCGCGCCGAGGCACCGCTGCTCTCTGACTTTGCCCAGAAATATTCTTCTGATGGCGTGCAATTTGCTGGCATCTTGACGCGCGATAACCCATCTGCGGCACTGGAATTCGTGAAGCGATTTGGTATCACTTACCCGATATTTACAGATGATTCCGTATTGGCCAGCTTTAGAAATTCGCTAGTTCCCAATGCAATTCCTACTACGTTAATTATTGACTCACATGGCTATGTTGCGGCCCGAGTGAGCGGGGAAGTGACAGTTGCATTGCTTTCTGATCTCATTGCACGTGTTCTGAAAGATGGTCCACATGCATAATTTCTTCGTTAACCAAATTTTTTCCGGCAACCTAATTTTGGCAATGATCGTTGCACTGATAGCCGGTCTCATTTCCTTCTTCTCGCCTTGCGTGCTTCCACTCGTACCTGGCTACCTTGCTTATTCGGCGGGAATGACAGATGTTAAAAATAAGGGACGCACAGCACTTGGTGCGCTTCTCTTTGTTCTTGGTTTCTCTTTTCTCTTCATTAGCTACGGTGCGCTCTTCGGTTCTCTGGGTTCAAAAATTTCAAGTGGATCGCGAACACTCTCAATAGTTCTTGGCTTACTCACGATTCTGATGGGCGTTGTTTTTCTCTTCAACCAACGCTTCTATCGTTCATTCAAGCCCCAATGGAAAGCAACTGCAGGACTCCTTGGAGCGCCGCTACTCGGTTTTCTATTTGGTCTTGGCTGGACACCATGTATTGGGCCAACGCTTGGCGCAGTACAAGCTCTCTCATTCCAAAGTTCAAGCGCTCTACGAGGTGCGATCCTTTCCGTCGCTTATTGCATGGGTATCGGAATTCCATTTATTTTAGTTGGCGTCTTCTTTGATCAATCAGCAAAGTTGCGCAGATTTATATCCAAACGAGGCAATCTCCTTACTCGATTTGGTGGAATATTTTTGATCATTATCGGTTTATTACAGGTAACCGGATTGTGGGGTCATTTGATTAATGATCTTCGCGATTCCATGACTGGCTTTATCCCGGCCCTCTAATGACAAACACAGAGAACTCAATCGACATCGGAGTAGTTGGCCTGCTCCGATGGGCTTGGCGTCAACTGACGAGCATGCGTACGGCCCTTATTCTGCTTATGCTTTTGGGGGTTGCTGCCATTCCGGGATCGCTCTTCCCGCAGCGTAGCCAAGAACCACAGAAGGTAGACCAATACTTCGCAAATGATCCAACTTTGGCCCACTGGATGGATCGTCTGCGTTTATTTAATGTCTACGCATCGCCATGGTTTAGCGCAATCTATCTACTTCTTTTTATCTCGCTCATTGGATGTGTTCTTCCGCGGACTTTCATGCACCTTCGTGCCATTGGGAAGAAGCCACCTCTCACTCCTAAAAATCTCGATCGCATGGAGGGGCATCGCATTATTGCTAGCGCTGATGCTGCAGCCTCATTTGAACTCGCACGCAAGTGGCTAAAGAAAAATCGATATCGACTGCGGATTCAGGATGGTTCGATTTCAGCAGAGAAGGGTTACCTGCGCGAGACCGGCAACTTGATGTTCCATCTCTCACTTATTTTGATTTTGGTTGGCGTTGCCCTCGGTTCTCTTTTTGGCATGAAGGGTGAGACGATTCTGAACGTTGGTGATCGTTTCATTAATACCCCGACTTCATATGACACTATTACATATGGAAAATTTCAGGGACAAGGAACGCTGATTCCATTTGCACTGACTGCCACAGATTTTGCAGCTAAATATGATCCGATTACTGGACAACCAACTGATTACACGCTGACTACATCAGTTGAAAATCCAATCGGCTCAACTCCAAAGAAAATTATTATTAAAGTTAATAAGCCATTGACGTACGGATCGACAAAGATTTATCTGCAGGCAAATGGTTATTCTCCGATCGTCACTATTCGCGACAAATCTGGAGCAGTAGTTTTTAACGGCCCAACTATTTTTCTACCTCAGGATGCAGACCTCACTTCTGTAGGCGCAATTAAGGAACCGGATATGACGCCGCAGATCGGCTTCATCGGCACCTTCCTTCCAACCGCCCAAATGAATATGAAGCGCGGAGGCTTCTCTTCCTATCCAGAGGTGCTCAATCCTGAGCTACTTCTTTCGGCATGGAAGGGCAACCTTGGACTCGATTCAGGTGCCCCACAGTCTGTGTACCAACTCAACACCGCTGCGATGAAGGAGATTGGCATTAAGGCGCTGCTGCTTGGTGATACCTATAACTTCGGTGAGGGTTCGATCACATTCACTGGCTGGAAGTCGTGGGTGAACCTGCAGATTGTTGAGGATCCAGGCAAGATGTATGCATTGTTCGGTGCAATATTTGCCATCTTGGGTCTGCTGATCTCGCTCTTCACGCGCCAGCGTCGAATCTGGGTTCGTGTAGGAAGTGACATTGAGATTGCAGGTCTGGCAAAGAATGGCATTCCAGGGCTTGATAAAGAACTTGACGATCTAGCTCGCGCATTATCAGGAAGTAAAGAGGAGCAAAAGTGAATTCAATTCAGTTAGCAACATTTTCAAATCATGCGATCTACGCCTGCCTTGCCATCTTTGCGGTGGCGTTCGTGGCTCACACGATTGAAGTTGCTTGGTCTGTGCGTAATGTTGAAGGACAAGCAAAGACCGAGTTCGAATTTACCCGCACAGATCGTGCTGGTCGCATCGGAACAGCGATGATGATTTTAGGTTTTCTTGTTCTGCTTGTTGCAGTCACTACCCGAGGAATGTCTGCGCATCGCGTGCCATGGGGCAATATGTATGAATTCTCAATAACAGGTGCTCTTACTCTTACGGGTGCTTACCTATTTGCTTTAGCTAAGTACAAACTGCGTTGGCTTGGTCTTCCAGTTTCACTCGCCACCCTGCTCACTCTAGGAACAGCAATCACAGTGCTCTATCGTCCAAGCGAACAACTGGTACCTGCGCTTAAATCACCGTGGCTTGCACTTCACGTCTCGGCTGCGATCATTTCTGGTGGAGTATTTCTTGTTGCCAATCTTGTTGCTGCAACATACCTCTGGATGGACGCTATTGAAAAGAAGGGTCCTCGCCCAACGTGGGCAGCAAAGATTCCTTCATTGGAATCACTCGATCAGCTCTCGTATCGCTTGATCGCCTTTGTTTTCCCACTCTGGACCTTTGCGATTATTGCTGGAGCAATCTGGGCTGAATCTGCCTGGGGCAAGTACTGGGGTTGGGATCCAAAGGAGACCTGGGCATTTATTACCTGGGTTGCGTATGCGGCTTATCTCCACGCACGCGTCACTGTTGGCTGGCGCGGAAAGCGTGCGGCATGGCTCTGCATCTTCGCAGGTTCAACATTCCTCTTTAACTACATTTACATCAATATTTGGGGAACTGGCCTACATACGTATTCCGGTTTATAAGATCTAGTTTTAGTTCAGAGCTTTCCAAGAAATTCAGGGTTGTCGTCTGGCGGGATAGGAGTACCGCCGCGGGGCTTGCGCGCTCTTGGCGCTTGTGGTCCCTTTGGGCGGCCTGCATAGAACCAGGCGATTGCGCCAAAGAATCCAAAGAATAGAACAATGAGAATCCATGCCCATTTAGGCAGATTACGTACCACGCTCTGCTCTGTACGAGCTGCATCGATCAGTGCATAAAGCTCTACACCGAATGAGATCAGGACAATCAGAGTATCTAGCATGGAGTGAGTTTAGCCCTAACTGAAGAGAATCCGTTTTAGATGAAGAATGCGACTGCGAGTCCGACTGCAAAGTACAGCTGCAATTTTCCTACTCGGCCAAGAATTGGAATGAGATCGCGACCCTTCGCTCCTTTAAGAACCTCGCCACAGATTAGATATGTTTGTGGAATGAGCGCAATCGTGATGAAAGCACGCGTGGTGATAATTGCAGCGATGCCCGCGGCGATATGAGCGAGCAGCAGAAGTCCGACAAACATCAAGCGGGCACCACGATCGCCAAGGCGCACAGCAAGTGTTTTCTTGCCAACGACCGCGTCCTTTGGCAGATCGCGCAGATTGTTAATCGCCAAGATTGCACATGCTAGAGCGCCCATAGGTAGTGCGACAACAAAAGATTGCCAGGTAAGTCGTTCTGATTGAACGAAGTAACTTCCCATTGTTGCAACTAATCCAAAGAAGAGAAAAACTGAAACCTCGCCGAAGCCCCTATAGCCATAGGGACTCTTGCCGCCGGTATATGTCCAGGCAGCCATAATTGCGACTGCTCCAACAAGAACAAGCCACCACGATGTTCGCGATGAGAGATACAAGCCAACAATCGCAGCAGCTGCGAAGGTGAGGTACGCAGCTCTTTTTACGGCAGCAGCTGTTGCGAGTCCTGTGGCTACCAAACGAACGGGACCCACTCGATTCTCGTCGGTGCCACGAATTCCGTCGCTGTAGTCATTTGAATAGTTGACGCCGATTTGAAGCAGCAGACTTACACCAAGTGCCAACCCTGCGTTGAGCCAGTTAATTGGGTGACTGCTCATGTGCTGGAGAGAAGTACCGACAACTACTGGCGCGAGTGCCGCAGGCAGGGTGCGGGGACGGGCTCCTGCTATCCATTTATTCACGTATGTGACTCGATTCATCGCGGTGGTGCTTGTAATGGAACTTCTGACAGATTCTCATGCTCGCTGCCGTTCAAATGCAGCTCGCAACTTAGATCTATCTGGCTTACCAATTGATGTCAACGGCAGGGTAATCGGGGAGAAATATTCTTTGGGAACTGCATGGCTTCCGATTGTCTCTCGAAGATAGTTTTTCACCTCTTCGATCTCGATCTGCGCATCTGATGCCAAACAAAGAATCGACCCCCATTCAACACTTGCCACCGAGAAAGTCATAAATGCTTGGCTCGAATATCGTTTGTTGAGTTCGTTTTCGATAAGCGACAGCGAAATTTTCTCGCCACCAGAAATTATCTGGTCATCGATTCGACCATGAATAAATAATTTACCGTCACGAAATTCGCCAACATCCGAGGTAACAAACCAGTCACCATCTGATGTTTTCGCCCATGCATCATCGGATCCAAGATATGTGGAAGCTCTCATTGGACCCCGCAGCGCTATGACTCCGTGCTGATCCACGCGAGCATCGACACCTTCAAGCGGCATGTTGTTATAGATGCAACCACCACTCATCTCTGACATCCCATATGTGGTGACTATGTTGATGTTCTTATTTATGGCAGCGGACATAAGAGGCAGCGGCGTGGCAGCTCCACCTACGAGCACCGCACGAGCCTCCTGCAAATGTTGAAGCAAAGCCTCATCACCATTAAGCGCACGGTATAGCTGGGTAGGGACCACTGATGTAAATTCAGCTCTCTGGTAAATGCCACCCTTGCGCAGATCGATAATGTCAGTGCCAAGTTCGAGCGCTCTGACTAAGACGTTAACTCCGGCAATGTGATTGATGGGAAGAAGCAGAGACCATCGCTGCCCAGTCTCGGCTGATAGGAATTGATGAGCCGCGCGTGCCGACGCAATAATCGCACTGGCAGTGAGAGCAACTTCCTTGGCATCTCCCGTAGATCCACTAGTTGGGATAACAACGGCGATCTGGGCTGGGACGCTTTTATGGCGAGTGGGTCCAAATGCAAGAGCGGGGCCGGTTCCGTCGAGCGCTGCCCGTAGGGCTAGCTGAACCTGTGCGATTGGCCACTCAGTAGGTACATTGAGCAGTTCTCGCGGTGACGTATTTACCATAGCCCCCGTAGGCTATCGGCTTGTAGGGGATGAACGCGAAAGATAGAGATCCGTAACCCCTTTGGTAAGTGGATTGACGTAGCAAGAGAGGGATTTATTGTGAGTAAGCCATTTAAGCGTGAACCAGGCAGTCGAACGATTCCTGCATGGTCCATCGGCGAAGGCGGGGAGTCGTTTAGCGACATCACCTACGAAGTTGCTGAGGGCATGGCCAAGATCACGATCAATCGTCCTGAAGTAAGAAATGCGTTTCGACCACAGACTCTCTTTGAATTACAAGATGCTTTCTCACTTGCTCGTGATGATGAGAACGTCGGTGTCATCATATTTACTGGCGCTGGCTCAGAAGCTTTTTGTTCCGGTGGAGATATCAACGTTCGAGGCGATGATGGATACATCGGCAGCGATGCACTGGGCAAGAAAGGCATTGGGCGACTCAATGTCCTAGACCTCCAGATTCAAATTCGCAGACTTCCAAAGCCTGTGGTTGCAATGGTTGCAGGCTGGGCGGTTGGTGGCGGACATGTGCTGCACGTTGTCTGCGATCTGACTATCGCAGCGGAGAATGCAAAGTTTGGTCAGACGGGCCCAATGGTTGGTTCTTTCGATGGTGGATACGGTGCTGGTTTACTCGCCGCGCATATCGGTCAGAAAAAGGCGCGCGAAATTTGGTTCTTGTGTCGTCAATACGATGCGCAGGAAGCACTCGATATGGGGTTAGTCAACACAGTTGTTCCGGTCGACCAACTTGAAGCCGAAACTGTTTCATGGTGTCGAGAGATGCTTCGCCATTCTCCGATGGCACTGCGCTTGCTCAAAGCAGGTCTCAATGCTGCTGATGATGGACTTGCAGGCGTTCAGCAGTTAGCTGGCGATGCCACACTCCTTTTCTATCTGACAGAAGAAGGTCAGGAGGGCAGAGACGCCTTCAAGGAGAAGCGAGATCCAGACTTTAATAAGTTCCCTCGTAGGCCTTAATTTTCATGCTGCTGTCGGACTTTCCCAACCTGCAGATTCTGCAACTACCGCTACGCAATACCTTCCGAGGAATAAATACGCGTGAAGTAGCTGTATTTCAAGGCCCTGCGGGCTGGAGCGAGTTCTCACCATTTATTGAATATGACGAAAATGAATCACTCAGGTGGCTGCGAGCTGCAATAGAAGCGGCGCAAACTCCATGGCCAGCTATGTATCGAGACAAGGTCGCAATCAACGCGACACTTCCCGCCGTTGATCCACAGCAGGTGGCTGGAATTCTTTCTCGTTTTAAAGGCTGCACAACAATCAAGATTAAAGTCAGTGATTTTTCACAAGGTGCAGCGCTGGTTGAAGCAACGTTAGATGTAATTCCAGAAGCTAGAATACGTTTAGATGTAAATGGACTCTGGTCGTATGAGGAGGCTATATCTCATATCACGGAGTATCACCTGAGATTTGGAAACGTTTTTGAGTATGTAGAACAACCAACCGCCAAGGTTGAGGATCTCAAAAAACTACGGGCGCAGTCCCCGGTCAAAATTGCGGCGGACGAGTCAATACGAAAAAATCTTGATGGTGATCTTAGTGAAATAAAGAGCTTCGCTGACGTTGCAATTCTCAAATGGCAACCGTTAGGGGGCTTTGCAGCAGCACATGCGATTGCTGAGGAAGTGGGACTCCCCGTTGTCTTCTCGAGCGCGCTCGATACAGGGATTGGGATTTCACATGGCTTGGCGCTAGCTGGCTCATTTCCTCACTTAGATATGGCATGCGGGCTAGGAACTACATCACTCTTTGAAGAAGATATATGCGGAGAGCAGTTTCAGATCGACAATGGCTACCTAAAGATAGATCGAGCAAATCCACTCGACCTTGAGAAATTTGCAGCACCTGACGATCGAGTTCAATGGTGGCACAATCGCCTTATGAAGGTGAGTGAACTGCTGTGAACGCGACAAAACTTGCTCGTTTCACGGTCCGCTCCCTGATCGAGAGCGGCGTCAGTCAGTACGTGCTTTCGCCTGGCTCGCGTAGCGCCCCTTTATCTATTGCCCTTTACGAGGCTAGCCAGCTTGGGCTCATTGAGCTCTTTGTTCGTATCGATGAGCGCAGTGCAGCTTTCTTTGCACTTGGATTATCCAAGTCATCTGATAAATATGTAGCTGTTGTTTGTACCAGCGGAACTGCTCTCGCTAATTACCACCCAGCGGCGCTAGAGGCTTATCACAGCGATAACAAACTTTTGATTGTGAGTGCCGATCGCCCCGAGCGTCTGCGTCGGACAGGAGCTAATCAGACAACTCTTCACGCTGGGCTTTTGGCACCGATCCCAACAATCGATACTGCAAGTGAGATTGAGCTTGCCAATCATTTAACGACTGGACCAGTTCATCTCAATCTCCAGTTCGATGAACCATTGCTCGCAGATTTGCCAAGCGGCTGGCTGGCTGGAATTACTCAAAAGTCTGTCACGGTTAATTCTCTCAACCGTGAGGAATTATCTGTTGCTCCAAAAACGCTCATCATTGTGGGACATGACCATGCAGGAATTGATATTGATGCGGTCAACCATTTTGTGGAGAGTTCTCACTTACCGGTTATCGCTGAAGATCCTCTGTGCATTCCATCCGCGATAGCGCATGCTTCTCTTTTTTTGAGTGAGCCAAAACTTCGGAGTTATCTCAAGCCAGACCACATTATTGTTATCGGACGCACCACTCTCTCGCGCAGTATCAACGCTCTCATCGCCGAGTGCCCGCATCTGACTGTTATTGATTCACGAACTGCGTCAATCGATACGGCTCGCGTGGCAGATCGCATTCTCGTCTCCTTGCCACACATATCGACTTCGCCTGATGCAGAGTGGGTAACTGCTTGGCGCAGATGTGGAGAAACACCAGTTGTGCTTTCGGAATGGTCAGAGCAACTCGCAGTCCAGACTATTGCGGAGCTGCTACCGGATGAGAGCGCTCTCTTTGTGGCTAGCAGTCGACCTATTCGCGACATCGAAGGTTTTGCAACGCCGCGAAGTGGCCTAAAGTGCTTTGCTAATAGGGGTTTGGCGGGAATTGATGGCAATATCTCGACCGCGTTTGGTATCGCAGCTAATGTCGAGCGTAGCTACGCGATTATCGGTGATATTACATTCCTGCATGATATTTCAGCCCTATCGGCGCCAGTTGAGGCTAACCTGACAATATTTCTTATCGACAATAATGGTGGTGGAATTTTTAATACTCTTGAACAAGCTAAGGTCGAAGGTTTTGAAAAATTGTTTGGTACCCCTCACAATCTCGATTTAGAGAAAGCCATTGCAGGATTTGGAGTATCGACTCAGCGAGTTAAAGGTGTGAGCGATCTGCGGCGAGCAATTAACCATCCCCACACTGGACTACAAGTTATTGTTGTCGAAGCCCCAGACAGGCAAGTGAATGCTGCAGGAATTAAATCAGCAACTCAGAGTCTTGTGAGCGCGCTTTTAACCGGAGCCAACTTAGCCTGACTTTCGGCCAACTCTTGCGCAGAATCTGAACCCGCAACAATTCCGCAGCCAGCAAAGAGTCTGATTGATTTATGATCCTCTGAGATCTGACCGCAACGAAGTGCAATTCCCATTTCGCCATCGCCACGAGCATCAATCCAGCCAACTGGCCCTGCGTAGCGACCACGATTCATAGATTCGATTTCAGCAATCAATGTGCGTGCGCTATTGGTAGGAGTTCCGCAGACTGCAGCCGATGGATGAAGTGCTGCTGTCAACGCAAATATGTCGATGTGTGTCACTGAATCGTTGATGACGCCAGTGACATCAGTTGCTAAGTGCATGACATTTGGTAGGTGTAGAACAAATGGAGTTTCGGGAACATTTGTTGAGGATGCAAAGGGGGCAAGTGCATCAGCTACAGATCGAACCGCATATTCATGCTCTTCTAAATCTTTCGAGGATTTAGCGAGTGAGCCCGCCAGCACTAAGTCGCGCTCTTCATCACCGGTCCTGCGGATAGTTCCTGCAAGAACTCGTGAGGTGACGAGAGTTTTATTGAGGCGAACCAGCAGTTCTGGAGTGGCACCGACCAGGCCGTCAACGAGGTAGAGCCAGGTAGATGGGTACTCCTCCTGAAGGGCCCGCAAAAGTGAGCGCGGATCAATATCTTCAGACGATGTAGCTACTTCGTCTCTAGCAAGGACCACCTTTTCAAGGTCCCCACGTTTAATTCGCGATACAGCCTCATCAACGCGTTCACCCCAGGCGAGATCACCAAGTGATCCCTTGCCCCAGATAAATTCTTGGTGGCTCTGTTTGCGTACAGCTTCATGGAGCTCTGGTTGTTCATCGCCAATCCAGGTCATCCAGGACTTGTCGCCTTTTTCAACAACAATAACTTGAGGAATCACCAATATGGATGGTTCATTTTCATCGAAGGAAAATGAGGCGAAGAGAATCGGTCCAGTTCCTGAACCATGGACGCCATTTTTTATATCAAGTTGCTTGAGTTGGTCATGCCACCAATTTTGCGCATCGACAAAGCGTTTTGGTCCTTGAACGATTGTGGAGCGATATGTGCCAAAACCAATAAAACCTTGACCGCCACGAATCCATGTTGCTGTGATGGGAAGGCCGCACTCAATAGCAGTGAGCGCAGGATGATCCCCTAGGAGTTCTGTGGTGAGCTTCATAACGCTCTTAAGCGTAGTGTCTGATTAGGAATTGCGCAGGTTGGCAGGAAGTAGGCGCCAAACCAACGGAAGTGCTGTGCTAGCGATTGCAATTTTAAGGACTTCACCTGGCACAAATGGAACGAGCCCCTTAGAGAAGGTCCAGCTCCAACTTTGTACCGCAACATGATGCAACCAGATAAGGCCAGCTGCGAAGATAACAACCTCTCCAGCAATCATGGTTGTAATTGATGTGCGTAGCTTGCGATCCCATGCACGGTGAGCAAGAAAGCCGGTGATGAGTGAGGCGAGGAGCATGCCAACGAGATATCCACCAGTAGCACCTGATAAACGTGCAACGCCATGGCCACCAGAAGCAAAAATTGGTGCTCCAGCTATTCCGATAACGAGATATGTTGCAAATGTTGTGAATCCAAGTGATGCGCCATATGCAGTTCCTAGAAGAAGCGCACCTAGAGTCTGGCCTGTAACAGGTACTGGCGAACCAGGAATAGGTAGTGCAATCTGAGCCATGAGCGCCAAGAATGCGCTTCCACCTAGGACAAGTGCCGCTTGTGTAACTACTGTTGAACGTGTGAAGACAGCAGAACGCAATGTAGCTTGTGATGTGAAGGACATTTAGGCTCCCTTTAAGGATCTCAGGTTGTCATAAAAGCCTACTCCCGAAAGAATGTACGCGTGAGTAAGTCAGCAGATCTGAATAAAAAGCCGCAGGAAGTATCTGCCATGTTCGATGGAGTGGCTAAACGCTATGACCTGATGAACGACTTACTGAGCCTGGGCCAGACGAAAAATTGGCGTAAAGCAGCTACCGCGATTATCAAACCAGCTGCTGGCATGAAGATCCTCGATCTCGCTGCAGGAACTGGTGCATCTAGCCGTCCGTTGGCAGATGCTGGCGCCGAAGTTTACCCAGTGGACTTTTCGCAGGGAATGCTTGATTCAGGTCGCAAGCGCCACCCAGATCTTCACTTTACTTTGGGTGATGCGCTCAATATTCCCTTTAAAGATAATGAATTTGACGTTACGACAATCTCCTTTGGACTTCGCAACACCAACGATGTCAACAAAGCCCTTCAAGAAGCGCTACGAGTGACAAAAGATGGTGGGAGACTTGTGGTGGTTGAATTTTCACACCCAACCAACAAAATATTTCGTACCGTGTATATGAAATATTTGATGGCACTACTTCCAAAAATTTCTCGCAAACTCTCATCAAATCCAGATGCATACGTATATCTAGCCGAGAGCATCCAGGCGTGGCCCACTCAGAGTGAACTGGCTCAGAAAATTGCAGCTGCAGGTTGGCAACAGACTTCATGGAAAAATCTCACCTTTGGAATCGTCGCGATTCATAGCGCAGTTAAGGCGGCTAAATAAAAATGGCCTTCGGTATTCCAAAGATTGATTTGGGGCTAGAGCTCTCCCTCAAGCGCGATATGAAGCGTGTTGAAGAACTCTTGCTTTCGCATATCGAGGGTGACTATCCATTAGTGATCGAAACTTCGCGCCATCTTGTTCAAGCTGGTGGCAAACGGTTACGTCCCTTGCTAGCTCTACTTGGAGCTCAGTTTGGCGATCCAAAAGCCGCGGGCATCATCGAAGCAGCTGCGGTCGTTGAACTCACCCATCTCGCTACTTTGTATCACGATGACGTCATGGATGAAGCTCCCCTGAGGCGTGGGGTAATCAGTGCAAATGATCGATGGGGAAATACTGTTGCAATTTTGACTGGTGATTATCTCTTTGCAAAAGCCTCGGATCTCCTTGCAGATCTAGGGCCAGAAGCCGTTCGCCTTCAAGCTAAGACATTTGAACGTCTGGTTATTGGCCAAATTAGTGAAACCCAAGGCTCTACACCAGGACTTTCGCTGCTCGATCACTATCTCAAAGTTGTTGCCGATAAGACTGGCTCATTGATCGCAACCTCTGCTCGTCTGGGTGCGATGTTGGCTGGTGCTCCTGCTAGCGATATCGAAGCGCTCACAAAATTCGGTGAAAAGATCGGTGTAGTTTTCCAACTCGCAGATGATGTTATCGATGTTGAAAGTGAATCCACTGAATCAGGGAAAACTCCGGGAACTGATCTTCGTGAGGGCGTCCCAACCTTAGTCACGCTCTTCATTCTTACATCAGATGATCCTGCAGATGCAGAATTGAAGAAGATTCTTTCGGCTCCAATCACCGATGAGACGGTAGTGGCACAAACTCTCGAAGCGCTACGACGCCATCCATCCTTGGGTCGAGCTAAAGATTTGCTTAATCAGTACGCGCAGGATGCAACAAATGAGATCGCATCCCTGCCAGAGAATGCAGCTAAGCGAGCCCTAATCGAGCTCTGCGAAGTTATTGTCACTAGAACGTCCTGATTTCACAAGATCAATTCCTAGCGCGAAGAGTGCTACCCAGACGATTGCAAAGCCCATCCAACGTCCACTTGTCATCTTTTCGTGGTTTTTAAATACACCGATAAGGAACTGAACTGTCGGAACAATGTATTGAAAGAGACCGATGACCGAGTACGGAAGTTGGTTTACAGAGTTATTGAAAAGTAGAAGTGGTACTGCCGTCACAACACCCGCACCCATGAGAAGGAGCGTTAGATGAGTGCTGTGCCCAAACTGGCCTGTTCCTTTGTTGGCTAGGTAAACCAGATATGCACCGTAAGGAATCGCCGAAAGGAAGGTTTCGAGGGCAAGACCTTCAAGAGCTCCTAGTCCTAACTTCTTTTTAGTCAGGCCATACGAGCCCCACGATGCTGTAATTCCTAGTGCGATCCAAGGGAAATGGCCGTAATCAATCGCTAAAACAAGAACGCCGATCGCTGCAATCGCGACTGCAAGCCACTGAAGTGGACGCATTTTCTCTTTAAGGAGTACAACGCCAAATAAAACAATGACGAGCGGATTGATGTAATACCCGAGTGCGCACTCAACGACATGTCCGTGGTTAACGCCCCAGACATAGATCAACCAGTTGCCGGAGACAAAGATGGTAGCTAGTGTGAGTCGAATCAGATTATGGCGAATCTTGAGCAGCGCAAAAGTCGCTCTGAATTTCTTTGAGAAGAGTAAGACGACGGTACAGAAGACCATCGTCCATATTGCTCGGTGCGCAACGATCTCAAATGAGTTAGCAGGCTTTAGTAGTGGCCAGTAGAGGGGGAATAGACCCCACATCAAGTTGGCCGCGATGGCGAACGCGATCGCGCGACCAGAATGTTTCATGCGATCAACGGTAATTAGTGAATTGGACTGAAAATTCCCAAGGATGATCTTTTACAAGAGCGATGGCATCTTGTAGATCATCGCGGCTCTTGCTTGTTACACGGAGCTCTTCACCTTGGATCTGAGTCTTGATCGACTTAGGACCTTCATCGCGAAGCAATTTAGCGATCTTCTTCGCATCTTCAGTCTTGATTCCCTCTTTAAAGGAGCAAGAGATCTTGTAGAGCTTGCCACTGAGTTGTGGGTCAGTAGCATCTAAATGCTTGAGTGAAATTCCACGCTTTACTAGCTTGTCACGGAGGACTTCGAGAGCAGCCTTAGCTTTTTCTTCTGATCCAGCTTCGATATTGATCTTCTCACCCGATTTTTCAAGGGTTGTCTCTGTGTTTTTGAAATCGAAGCGGGTATCAATTTCGCGCGAGGCTTGATTGAACGCGTTATCAACTTCCATATGGTCGATCTTGGAAACTATGTCGAAACTGGAATCAGCCATGGTGCGCCTCCTGCTTTGTTATTGCTTTACGTGAAAGAAGAATGTGTCCTGCGAATCCTACGGCTAGGGCCACTATGACCCCGACATTGGCTGGCGCCCATTGTCCAGACTTTCCACCGATAGCGCTCATGAAGTAACCCTGCCAATTAAGCCATGTGGCCGATGGGTCACTGTTGGTGACAAAACCCCATCCAATAACTGTGCCCGCGATCAGAAGGAGAAGAGATCGTGTATTCCATGCTCCATAGCGCCCGCGTGGATCGAATAGATCACCCTGAACGTAATCAACCTTGCGCATAATGACATCAGCTACGAAGATCGCAGACCAGGCAGCAATCGGAACACCCAATGTAATGAGAAAAGCTTGGAATGGTGCGACGAAATTGGGGGAGTGCCACGCAATATAGATCGTGCCAATAAGCATGATGATCGCATCGATAATCGCAGCACGGTGACGGCGATAAGGAAAGCCAATCGAGACAAGTGCGATACCGGATGAATAAAGATCCAAAATCGCGCCACCAATAAGTCCGAGGATGGCAACGACTGCAAATGGAATTAAGAACCACGTTGGCAAGATGCTTGTCAGCGCACCTACAGGATCGCCTTCGATCGCTCCTTTAAGAGTCGATGAGCTCGCAGAAAGTAGAGTTCCAAAAATAACAAGGATGATAGGTACAAGTGATGAACCAAATACTGTCCAACCAATAACACTTCGGCTCGGCGTATTGCGTGGCAGATAGCGAGAGTAGTCGGCTGCTGAATTCACCCAACCAAGTCCGATCCCAGTAATTGCAAAGATTGTGGCACCGACAAGTCCAGCAAGGGATCCAGAGTGCCCTGCGTTCAGTGTGTGAACCTTGTGCCAATCAATCTTGCTCCATGTGAGAGCGATATAACCAAGTGTGAGCACGATTGTGATTGATGTGAGCCAGCGTTGTATCTTCATGATTGTCTGGAATCCAAGTACTCCACCGAAGATCACAAGTCCGGCAGAGACAATGAAACCGATAACAAGTGCGAAGTTGTGGTTGATATGTCCCACTCGCACAAGCACTGTGCGCGAAGCAAGTGTGGCTAGCGCAACGAGGACAGTCTCCCAACCCACAAAGGTGAGGTATGAGAGAAAGCCCGGAAGAACATTTCCTTTAACGCCGAAAGCTGCTCGTGAAAGCGTCATTGTTGGTGCATTTGAGCGCTTGCCTGCGATCGAGCTAACCCCAACGAGCCCAAAAGAGCTGACGGTTCCAACGACTGCGGCGACTATGGCCTGCCAAAATGAAATATTGAAGAGATCCAGAAACAATCCACCATAGCCCAAGGCTAAGAGTGAGACATTAGCCGCGGCCCAAGGCCAGAAAAGTGAGCGAGCTTTGCCACCACGCTGCGCCTCTTCGATCACGTTGGTGCTGTTGAGTTCGACAGAATTAAGGATATTCACAGGCTCACTCTAACGGAGTGCGCGGTTGCGAGCCGTGTCGAAAGTGCCATACTTAATGAAACAAAGGAGTTTTACTATGAGTGATAAAGACGACCGCAAAGAACTTATCCGCCTTCAAGAAGCCACTAACACCTCAGTGATCGCATTCGTGCTGAGTATTTTCATGCCTCTCGTTGGTTTGGTTTTGGGTATTAAAGCTCATCGCGAAATTAGAGATTCGAAGCACACACTGACGGGCCGCGCATTTGCAGTGGCGGCAATGTGGATCGGTGGAGTTGGAACTGCGCTGTGGGCTGGATTCATCGCGTTGATTCTTATTTGCTCAGTCGGAAACGGTCATCATGGTTTCGGACATAAGCACGGAATGTTTGGTCGTGGTGATGGCCAAAACATGACACGCAATTTCAATGGATTCGGTACATCAAATTTTGGTAACCCAGCTAATCCATCTGGTCCATCTGGTGGCCAAGGATTCGGCGGCATGATGGGCGGCTCGAACAAGTAAGAGTTTTGTTCATGTTTAAGACACCTTCACGCTAACAGGTGTCCATCAAGTGGTGGTCTAATCATCAATTATGACCACCTCTTCCCGAAAGACCGTCATTGTCATTGGCGGAGGCATCGTTGGAACGATGCATGCTGTACTCGCCATCAAAGCCGGGTATTCCGTCACGCATATTGAGCGTGATAGCCAACCTCAGTCTGCATCTGTACGAAATTTCGGACTCATCTGGGTCAGTGGCCGTGAGGCAGGAGTCGAACTAGAAGTTGCACTTCGCGCCCGGGAGTTATGGGGCGAGATTGGTAGCGAAGCCAAGATCGGCTTCCGAGCCCAACACTCTCTCACTATTGCTGCAAATGACGATGAATTTGCTGTGATGGATGAAGCGGCGAATATGCGCGACGCATCAGCACGTGGATTTGAACTGCTAACCCGCGAAGAAATTATCTCTCGCGATCCTGCACTTCAGGGGTCCTTTGTTGGCGGATTGCTATGCACCCAAGATGCTGCTGTAGAACCACCGCTTTTACTCGGTGGATTGAGAGAATTTTTGTCGCAAAGCCCCGATTATCAATGGCTTCCTAACTTCGAAGTTGTTGATTTCTACCATGACGAAACCGGTAATCATGTCACTGACATCCAAGGGAATAAGATTTCTGCCGAACTTATGGCCATCTGTCCTGGTGCAGCCCACAAAGGTTTCTTAAGCGAGTTCTTTGAGGGTGCAGCGCTACGTAAAGTACATCTGCAAATGGGAGCCACAGCCCCATTCGCGCATCCGCTCAAGTACTCAATCGCTGATGCAGATTCCATGCGGTATTACCCAGCGTTTAAAGATTTAGCCCTTCACAAATTGGGTGAGCAAGCTGAGATCGCCGCAAAAAACAAAATGCAACTTCTTATGGTTCAACGTCTCGATGGTTCATTCACTATTGGTGATACCCACGATTATGTAGAACCGTTTAATTATGAGATTCAAGAAGAGCCATACGTCCATCTTAAGCACGTCATGGATTCAATTCTCGGCACTCCTAGCCCAGAAATCGTTCGCCGATGGGATGGGGTTTACTCGCAAAGCACAAATAGTGATATCTACTTCCGAAAAGAGATTGCACCAGGTGCAGTTGTTGTGACCGGTGGTGGTGGGCGTGGAAATACCATCTCTCCCGCAATGGCTGAAAAAACAATATTAGATTGGGCAAAGCTATGAGCGATATCAAATTAGTAGTCCTTGATGTAGCAGGAACTACCGCAAAAGATGATGGTCTCGTTGTGAAGGCTTTCACTAATGCAATTGAGCCACTCAATCCCAGCGCCGCTGAGCTTGCAACAATGATCGACTACGTCAATGCGACGATGGGTCAGCGCAAGATTGATGTCTTTATGCATCTATGCAATCAAGATTCTGAACTGGCCAACGCGGCGCACGACCGATTTGTCGATAGCTATAGCAATCTCGTGGCAGAGGGATTGCTTGAAGAGTTTGATGGGGTCTCGGAATTCTTTAGAGAATTGCGAGCTCGAGGCGTTGGAGTTGGCTTGACAACAGGTTTTCCACGCTCAATTTTGGACTTTATTATCGAAAACTTGGCATGGGAACCACTCGTGGATGTCTCTGTAGCAGCTTCAGAGGTTGTACAAGGTCGGCCTGCGCCAGACATGATTGAGCGCGCCATCGAGCTTTACAACGCTGACAGAGGAACAGGCCTGGGGGCAAGTCACGTTGCGATTGCGGGTGACACCCAATCCGATATTCAGGCCGGCTTAAGCGCACACGCAAAAATTGTTGCCGGAGTAACAAGTGGCGCAAGCAGTAAAGAAGAGTTGGTTGCAGCAGGAGCTACTCATACTTTGGATTCCGTCGTCGAGCTTTTGGATCTCATTTAATCATTGCACTCGCTAAGAGTTAACCTGAAGGTCACTTCATAGACGTCTAATAGTGACCAATCATTTAGGTGCAAACGATTTGCTTCTCCCACAATCCTTGAAGGGGGACTAATGCGCAAGCACTTCATACTTGGAACAGTTGCAGCAATCGCTGTTGCAATTCTTCCTGCTGTCTCTTCAGCTCCATCATTCGCTGATGATTCAACATTTGCTACATGCACCGACCTCGCATCTTGCGGAGGAATGAGTGCTCTTATTAAGGCAGCTCAAGCAGAAGGTTCATTGAACATCACAACAGTTCTTCGTAACTGGGCTGACTACGGTGATGCAATTGATTCATTCCAAGCTGCATTTGGCGTTCACATCAATGATGACAATCCAGATGGCGGATCTTCTTACGAGATCAAGTCAATCCAGACAGCTCCTGAAGCAAGCGCTCCCGATGTAGTCGATATCGGAGCTTCTCACATTGCAGATGCAATGACAGGTAACAAGAGCGGCGGAAGCTTGTTTGCTCCATACAAGGTAGCAACATGGAACGACATCCCAACAGCTTGGAAGGATCCAGCTGGATATTGGTTCGGTAACTATTCAGGTCAGATCGTACTTGGCTACGATGCAAAGCTTAAGGTTCACCCAACAAAGATCTCAGATCTCCTTAACCCTGCATACAAGAAGGTTGTAGGAATCGCTGGCGATCCAACAGGTGCGCAAGAGGCTCTTATTACTGTCATGACAGCTTCTGTAGCTAACGGTGGATCACTCGATAACGTCCAGAAGGGCGTAGATTTCTTCCATAAGCTCAAGACAATCGGCAACCTTTCAGGTGCAAATGCTGACTCAACACATATCGCGACCGGTAACCCAAAGGTCTGGTTCGACTACTCATTCAACGCTCTTGGTACACAACAAGCTGGTGCTCAGATCGGCAAGACATTTAATTACGTCAAGCCTTCTGATGCAGCAGTCATGGGTACTCCTTACATCTTCGGTGTTAGCGCAACAGCTCCACACCCAGCAGCAGCTCGCCTTTGGGTTGAGTTCTTGATGTCTGAAAACAAGGGTCACCTTGCCAAGGACCTCGCTGGTGATGAAGCAACAAACGTTGCAGCTGGAACTCTTGATGGAGCAAAGTTGTTCGCTTCACTCATGGGTGGACAGAACATCTTCACACTTGGTGGTGCGATTCCTATCGAGCAGGCTGCAATGGCAAAGAAGAAGTTGTTGGTTCCATCACCAACATCAATCTTCCAGCCAAACCCTGCTGCTGATAAGTTGACTCTCCAGATGCCAACAGTTGCACAGCAGACAACAGCAACAGCACTTCTCAAGACAGCATGGGCGAAGATCTAAGTAATTAGATCGAACTTATGTCACAGACTTCAGTCCAGAGCACCCTCAGCCATCAAACGGCTGAGGGTGCTCTGCCTGTTGCAAAGAGAGCGTTCCGGTTCGATAAGTCATTTCTCGGAATACTCCCGTTCCTAGGACTTATCGGATATTTCTTTTTCTATCCATTAGCTGTTGTATTTAATGAATCTATTCATGATTCACATCATCATCTGACTGCCTCTGCTTACAAAGCTCTATTTGGCGGAGATTATCGAAATGCATTTATCGGCTCTTTTGAGCTAGCTGCCTATTCGATGGCAATATCAGCGATCATCGGCGCACTCATTTGCTGGGCTGTAGTTAAAACCCAGGGCCACGCTCGCAAGCTCATTATTGCTGCTGCAGGAGTTCTCACGAGTACTGGTGGAATCCCACTGGCATTTAGCTTCATTGCAGCCTTTGGACAAGAAGGACTCGTTACCAAAATCCTGCTCAATGTATTTCACTGGGATATTTATGGCGGCGCCTTCGATATTTATAATTTTTGGGGCATTCTCCTCGTTTATTGCTTCTTCCAGGCGCCTCTCATGGTGATCATTTTTATCCCTGCGGTAGAAAACTTGAAAGTGGAGTGGCAGGAAGCCAACGAAACGTTAGGTGGCTCTCGCATTGCCTATCTCCGCTTTGTTGTGATTCCGGTGTTAGCGCCAGCGTTTATATCCTCGTGCTTACTCTTGTTCGCCAGTGGATTCTCTGCGTACGCAACCGCGGCCGCGATGTCTAACGGCACGATCCCACTTGTTCCGCTTTTGATCGGCAATCTTGTCAATGGCGAAGTCCTTGCCGATCAGGCTAATCAGGGTGATGCGCTTGCGATGGGAATGATCATTGTCTGCGTTCTTGTATTTGGTCTTTATGCGCTTGTGATGAGAGTGTCGAGAAGGAAATGAAACGAACATTAGGTTGGTCAGACCGCATCATTTTGATCGCAGCAGGTTTCTTCTTTATTACACCCTTTTTGGCGGCTGCTGAGTATTCACTTCGCGGATATGGCGGAAAAGGCCATACATTTGCTAACTACACCTGGATTCTCCATCAGCTTGGTTTTGGCCCAGCGCTCCTAACAAGTCTACGAATTGCAGGAGTCTCAGTCCTGCTTCTTCTATTCTTGATGATTCCAACAGTTGTCTACGTTCAATTAGGTGGTCGTCGCTGGGCTCGCCTTATTGAGATCCTCTGCTTACTTCCGATTGTGATTCCGGTCGTCTCCTTAGCAATTGGAGCTCAGGTTGCAATGCCGAAGCGACTTCAATCCACATCTTATGAACTCTGCTTCTTCTACGTGATCATTTGTATGCCGTATGTCTATAGAACCCTCAACACTGGCCTTCAGGCAATTGCCTTACCCACATTGGTTGAAGCCTCATCGAGTCTTGGCGCAACTCCCGTGAAGACGCTGGTTTTGGTGATCATTCCCGCGATTCGCTCGGCAACGCTGGGTGCCGCATTTATTACTTTTGCAATTTCCATGGGTGAGTACGCACTAGCAGTGCTTCTCCACTTCCACACGCTGCCCACCTGGGCGACAAACGCAGCGCAAGAGAATCTCTATGGTTCTGTGGCGATCTCAATCGGCTCTCTCTTCTCTGTGTGGTTCTTGCTTGTTCTATTTAGCTATCTGCCAGCCATCAAAGGCGCACTCCAGAATAAGAAGGTGAAGGTTATTTAATGGATATTCATGGAAGCACCGTCGAATTTCATGGCGTCACTCGCAAATTTGGGAGCGTGGTTGCTCTTAACGACTTCTCGCTCAAAATTAAACCTGGTGAGCTTGTCACCTTGCTCGGACCTTCTGGTTGTGGCAAGACAACAGCACTGCGCATCTTGGCTGGCATCGATAAGGAACATTCTGGCGTTGTAGAGATTGACGGCAAGGATATGTCCAGTATTCCTGCAAATAAGAGAAACATTGGAATGGTATTTCAGGCTTATTCACTATTCCCTAACATGACAGCGCAAGAAAATGTCGAATACGGCCTTCGCGTAAGAGGAGTGGATGCTGCTGCTCGAAGCAAGCGAGCTTCCGAACTTCTCGAACTAGTCGGACTTGCTTCTCAATCAGCTCGTCGTTCCACTCAGCTTTCCGGTGGACAGCAACAGCGCGTTGCTTTAGCCAGAGCCCTTGCAATTGAGCCGAGCGTTCTTTTGCTCGATGAACCTCTATCTGCTCTCGATGCCCAAGTGCGTTCACAACTACGCGATGAGATTCGCCGTATTCAGAAAACGATTGGTATTACAACGCTATTTGTCACACACGACCAAGAAGAAGCTATGGCCGTATCTGACCGAGTCGGTGTCATGAATAAGGGAAATTTGGATCAGATCGATTCACCAAGTCATCTTTACAACAGGCCGAAGACGCCATTTGTGGCTGGCTTTGTAGGTCTCACAAATGTGGTCCCTGCTGTTGCCCAATCCAAGAACGAGGTCTTGGTGCTCAACCAAGTACTGGATATTTCGGAGCACGCACCTAGTTTGGCAAAGGGTGAAGAAGTTAAGGCTCTTATCCGTCCTGAATCGGTCAACATTGAGAAGGCGGCAAAGGGTGCTGTAGTTATCACCAAGTCATTCTTAGGGCCTATGACCAGAATTGGTATTGATGTTGGCCTTCATGATCTTATCTATGCAGAGCTCACTTCCAAGGAAGCCAAGAAGATTGATACTGGCGATCATGTCGAAGTCACGATCTCGAGTGACTCAGTTATGGTCACGCATGCCTGAGGCGGACACTCAGATACAGCGCATTGCGCGTGATCTTCCTAATGAGAAAGGTTGGCGCACGCTTAAGCGTGCAGACGGCGAAGTACTAGATGGCCTGGCTCCATCTGAGGATGCTGAGTCGCTGCTCAGCTTGGTGCACATCTCCGATCTTCATATCTGCGATGCGCAATCTCCTGCTAGAGCTGAACTCATGGATCGATTTGCCGATCCACATCATCCGATGTCCGAGCTCATCAAATTAGTTGGCGCTTATCGTGCACAAGAAATCCTAACGACTCAAACTCTTGAGTCGATGATTCGAACAATCAATGAGATTGAGCATGGACCAGCAACAACTCGCCCAATAGATGCGGTCGTCGTTACTGGGGATGTCACGGACAATGCTCAGCGCAACGAGCTCTCTTGGTATTTATCGCTTATGGATGGCGGCATCGTGCATCCCGACAGCGGTGATTTGGGAGTTTGGGAAGGCGTAGCGTCTAACGATCCCAAGAAGTACGACCCTTCATACTGGAACCCAGAAGGGACGCCAGAGGGTTGCATCGATGATTACCCGCGCTCTCTCTATGGTCTGCCTACAATTCCTGGTTTAACAGATGCAGTGCGTCAACCATTTACCGCAACTGGTCTGCGACATCGTTGGTTTGCAACGCATGGAAATCATGATGCAATGCTTCAGGGGACTGTGCCAGCAGATCCACAGCTTCTTGCAATGGCAATTGGTGATAAACGTTTAGTCTCGCTCGCACCGGATAGTGATTTGAAAGAGATTTTCAGCAAGTGGACCCAGGTGGGACCAGCCGGTTACGCATCTCCAGAAGGTGGTCAATTCATCGATCAAACAAGCGATGAAAATCGGAGCTTCAACGAAGCATCTGATTGGGCAAAGATTCATCTGGCATGCGACCATGATGGTCATGGCCTGACTCACGATAATCAAGCAGCCGGCACCAAGTATTGGTTTAAGGACGTTGGAGATGTTCGCCTTATCTCTATGGATACGGTTAATACTCATGGTGGTTGGCAAGGTTCACTCGATGAGAGCCAATTTAATTGGCTTAAGAGTGTCCTGAGTGATCCAACCCCTCGATATATCGTTTTGCTCTCCCATCATCCAGCTGCGACCCTCTTTAATGACTATGCACCAGAAAGTAGTGAGCGTCGCATCTGCCAGGAAGAACTCGTCACCGAACTTCTCAAGCACGAACGAGTTATTCTCTGGCTTGCTGGACACAACCATGAACACTCAATCGAACATATAGGTGGTAACGATCTGCGTGGCTTCTGGCATGTGCAGACTGCCTCCAATATCGATTGGCCTCAGCAAGGTCGACTTGTAGAAATTCTTGAGGATGGCGAACGCATTGTGATTGCAACATCGGTATTTGATCACCAAAGTCCAATTGATCTCGATGAGGCAACATCAGATTTATCAGACCCAGTTAATCTTGCGGGAATTTCACGAATCTTGTCCGCCAATCATTGGCAACGTCGTTCCGGTGAATTCGATCTAGAATTGATGGCAGGAAAAATCAGCGATAGGAATCGATACCTTTGGCTCTAACCACGTACGAAGAGATCGCAGAGATTTATTCATCAGGTATATCTGAAGAGTATCTCGGTGAAGATGTGAAACTTGTCGAGCATATGTTGCAATGTGCAGATCTTGCGCTGGCAGAAGGCGCCCCAGATCATTTAGTTCTGGCTGCCCTACTCCATGACATTGGCCACCTGCTTATTCCCGACGCGACAGAAGCACATTTTTCGGGAGTAGATGCACACCATGACGAGATAGGTTCGCAGTGGGTGGAAGAGCGGTTCCCCGAGAGTGTGAGTCTTCCAATCCTGTTGCATGTCGATGCGAAAAAATATTTGGTTGCTACCGATAACGAGTATTACGAGAAGCTTTCTCAGGCAAGTAAAGATACGTTAGCCATGCAAGGTGGACCTCTTAGCCCACAAGAAGCTGCCGAGTTTTTGCTGATGCCTGGCGCTCAAGAAGCCGTGCAAGTTCGCCTTTGGGATGATCAGGCGAAGATCCGCGGTAAGGCGACCTCACAGATCTCTGATTTTAAAGCGATTATTGAGCGATTAGCACTGCATCAATAACCTGGGGTAATCTACGCTCGCTGCTTAACTGATAGCCCTGGCGGGTTGCCCGAGCGGCCAATGGGAGGGGACTGTAAATCCCCCGGCTCTGCCTTCGAAGGTTCAAATCCTTCACCCGCCACCATGTAGTTGATTTATATATCAAGCGTATTTATATGTAATTGTGCGACCTTTCGTACTAAGTATGACAACACCCACTGACATTCACAAGACCAGTTTTCACTTGGTTTAGGACGGTTGGTGACGGTAATTCATACACCAATTCATACACCCCCACCCTTAAGTCACTTGATATTAATTCATACACCAGGGCTTACGGGTAGGTAACGGTTTTTGAAGTTAGGCAGTAGCCCAAGAGGATTGCTCATGTCAGTACGTCATGTAAGACTTCCCTCATGTCTGAACTCGGGAAACTCGTACAAGTAGATCTAAGAAAAGTCTGGGAGCATGAAGCTAGAGATTTCAGGGCTTGCCTTTGGTTTTGCTAGTTCAAGCTTGAGTTTTGAAGCTCTATCAATAACTACGCTATTTGTCAGGGATTCTGTAACATTCTCAATGGCTGCTGCAGCCTCAAGGGCAAGATTCTTTTTCTGCTTTCCAGTGAAAAACCATTTTAACTTGCTTGAAGTTGGTGCCAACTGAGGAAGATTTGCGGGTTCTTTATATTGACTACTAGGGACGCGAGTAATCCACCGAGACCCATCCCTAAATTCATAAGCGCAAATTGCGAACCAAAATAGCGTGGTCTTTGCTCTTCGGTAGTCAGCTCCGCGGCGATCGCGCTCTGACTCGGCCACATCGCCGACTGGCCTGTTGCACAGATAGTTGAGACAACTAATGCGCTCGTCACCCCATGAATAGAACCCATGCTGAAGTAACCATAAGAGCTTATAACGAGCGAGGTGTATAGGACAGGCTTCGGCCCCCAATGATCGACTAAGGATCCAACGATTGGAGAAAGTACTAATCCGACAATCGCTCCGTAAGCAGAGATGAGGCCGACAACGCCAGAAGGAATACCCCGAACCTCATGAAGGTAGATAAAGGGGAAGGAGAAGACCAAGCCATTTCCTACTGCAGAGAGCAATACTCCAAATAGCAGTATGCGGATCTGGAATGGGAGTTTCACTTCGCTATTATCC
>Ga0214170_1000132_pt1 | contig 32719 bp, 14 predicted proteins | sample TroBogEpilimnion_2_FD_153008 | JGI IMG/M metagenome (GOLD analysis project Ga0214170, IMG submission 153008) | Freshwater microbial communities from Trout Bog Lake, WI - 27JUN2007 epilimnion | ecosystem: Environmental > Aquatic > Freshwater > Lake > Epilimnion/Euphotic zone | place: Trout Bog... | reverse complement strand
TAACTTGCATCCATTAAGTTCTGGCCGCCTCCACTCTGTGTTGGGATACGACGTTGATGAATTTCATTCTTAACACGCTCCAAGAAGCTCATCTGTAAGTGAGCAGGCATATTACCAACGTCAATGTGGAATACACGTCGTTCAGGAGCACGTTGTACACGGTAGATTAATAATGAATCTTCAAGTAATTCTTTCTGTTTGAATACTTTAAAGATGCCTTCAAGTACACTAGTACCAAATGGCCAATTAACATCAAGACCTTCTGTTAAACTACAATGGATAACATGTTCTGCTTCAACCGGAAATTCATTATTACCTGCGCCAAAACGTGTGTTAGGACTGAATAATTCACCGCCTGCTGTGTAGCTACGACTGCCGCCCATGTAAGGAGCAAATGCATAAGTGTCGTTTGGCCCAGGTGGTCTTGTAATAGTATCGTTTTGTAAGTTAGGACTTAGATCTCTAATATAATAAATTTCAGGTACTTTGCCTGCTGATTCGTTAACAACAACTTTGCTAACACGGTTCATCTCACTCCAGAACCACTTGTATGTCTCTGGATCTCTGACAAAAACCTGATCGCCATATTTTAATACATTACGAAATATTTTAAATATTTTACTATCAAACTCATTTAATGAATACCAACTAGTAAGCTGTTCTTTAAGAATTGCCATTTCATTATCAGTGGCTTCTTCTTTAAAATGAAAATCAAATGCTGTTTGTGTGTCTTCAGCATTCTGTGTACAAAACTCTGCTAGAATATCTAATGCACTGTTTACTTCACTATCAAGATCCATGTTCTCATATTGTGTATAACGGTCTACTCTGTTGGGGTGTCCGCTATAGATATCAGGTAACATACTCTGATAGTTACGAAACGCAGCATTTGCCTGCGAGTCAAGATAACCAAATGAATAGTTACTAGTTCCGCCATTGACAGGACTCATACTACCATCAGTTACAATTTTAAAATGTTTGCGCCAGCTCATATTCTATTTACCCCAGTGCCTGATATGTCAACTTAGTATTGACTGCTACACGACTCATATGATCGTTTAATTCATCAAGTGAATTGTTTAATTTTGACATAATTTCCATTAACTGATCAGATGCATTTGCAGTTTTTACAGCTTCTGTAGTAACAGGTTTAGTTTTTTCAGCTTCTGCGGCTGCAACTGCTGCTGCCTTAGCTTTATCAGCATCACTAGTATCTAATGCTTGTGGTGTTCCTGCACCACCTGGCTCAGCTGGAGTAGCTGGTACAGCATTACCTCCGCCAATTAATCCTGCATCTCTTGCTGCTAATCCAGCATCAATTGCAATACTAGCAGCAGTTCCAACACCAGGGAATGTTGAAGCTACCCCACTTGCTACTTCACCTGCAGCACCTAAGAAATCGCCAGACAATGCTCTTTGTAATCCAAACCCAAGTCCTGCAATAATACTAACACCTGGAATTTTCTTAAGTATAGTTTTTCCAAGTGCTTTAGCACCTATTTCAGCAGCTTCTTTTCCAGCTAATTTTTCAGCAGCTTTAGCTTCGGCACCACCAAATACACCTTTAGCAGCATTAGCAGCGCCGCCTACAGCACCGCCGACTTTCTCACTGATTACTCCGCCTGCACCTGCTAAACCAGCAGCAACGCCGCCGGCTTTTTCTCTAAGTGAACCCACTATACCTGCACCTGCAGATATAGCTTCGCGACCCATATTAACTGCACCACCAAAGAATCTACTTAATCTTCCCTTAGGTTTAGGCCCACCGCCGTGTGGTTCTGGACCATGTGGACCACCACCGCCTTTACTACCGCCACCTTTAAATAAATTTAACCCTTGCAATCCTAAATCTAAAGCAGTTAATCCAGTGGTAAGGGCGCCCATCCAACCACCACCGCCTCCACCGCCTTCGCCGCCGCCAAATTTATTAATTAATCCAGTTAATGCTTTAGTAGCTTTAGTAACTTCATCAGCAAAAAGTGTCATAACACCACTGTTTAAGATAGCATTTTGTATAGCTAATGCAGCTTCTTGATTAGCTATAATAACTTTATTCATCGATTTAGTTACGTCGTCTTGAGTATTTTCTTGTCCTGCAATATTAGTTTTAGCAGCATCAACTGCTGCACCGGTATATATTTGTTGTTGTTTAATAGCATCTTGTGCTGCTGTAGCAACTCCTGTTAATGCACCGCCTATAACTATAGCACCTTTTCCAAGAGCATCTGCATTAAGGGCACTTTCACTTATTCTTTTTCCAAATTCTTTGTTTAAATCAGCGTTAGATTGAGCAGTTAAGTTTCCTTGCTCGAGTAATTCAAGTTGGCGAAGACCTTTCTCTCGAGTGCCATCAATCATACTTTCATACATTAATCCTTCTTTATTAACTACTTGACCGTTAAATGCAATTCTATCTTGAAAGTTTTTTCTTTCCTGTGCAGTCATAGTAGCCATTGCAGCATCAATTTGTGCTTGCTGTTTTGGACTCATTTTAGCTTTTGCTTGAGTAAATGCAAGATAATCATTTTCTGCTTTTACTTGAGCTACTTTTTTCTTAGCATCTTCGCCAGTAATAGCAGCAATAGTTCTCAAATTTTCTGCATAAGATTTTGTTTGAGCTGCTACTTCCTTATCACTTACATTAGCTCCAAATCTTTTCATAGTTGAAGAAGTTTCAGCTATTAAGTCAGCTTGTTCTTCAATTGTAAATCCTAAGTTTAATAATTGATTTTGAACTCCAGAATCTTTAATTACTTTACTTACTTTACCCAGTTCTTTCATTGCGCCAGTGACGCCTAATCCCATTAATGCAGCAGATTCGCCATTTCTTTTAGCAAATTCTGAAGTTTGCTCTAATGTTAATCCTAAATCTTTACCAGCATTAGCCATACCAGTAATGCCATCAGTAAACAATGCTCCTGACGTTGACATAGATTGGAAGCTTTTTATATATTTGTTAAGTTCAGTTGTTAATACAGGTAGCACCTTTTGTGCTACTTCTCCCATCTTGCCAGCAAATAAACTTAGTCCACCTGCTGCTGTTAAAGCAATACCACCAAATTTACCAAGCTTAGTTCCTGATTGAGCAGCAGCGGCGCCCGCTGACATTAAGCTGCCACCTGCACTAGTAGCACTAGAACTAGCTAATCCTAGCTCGGCTTGCATTATACCAGACGCTAATCCAATTTGACTACCGCCAGACTGATAAGAGCTTATAATACTGCCAAATGCTTTTGATAACGGAGCAAAAGTATTTTGTACTTGACTTATACCTTTGTTAAACTTATCAACTGCTTCTTTACCTTCAATATCAGCTATTTTTTTTGCAGCAGTTGCTTTAGTTGATTCTATAATTGCTTTACTAGATGCTTTTTGTACTTCAGTTAAATCTTCAGTTTCATCAATTGTTTTTTCTAAACTAGTATTAAGTGCATCTAAAGCTTCTTTCTGCTCTTTAAGAGTTCTATTAGATTGCAATATTGCTAAACGCTGTTGCTCAACTTGCTTGAGAAGAAGCTTCTCGGCATTAACTTCTTCCCCTACTTGTTTAGCAAGTTCTGAAATTCTTTCAGTTAATTTTTTAACATCTTTTTCTTGAAGATTAATTCTGCCAGTGTTATTAGCACCTGCTGCACCGCCAGACAAACTTGCTTCTATTCTTTCAAGCGTCTCTTGTTGTTTTTTCATTAAGTCTAGAATTTGAACATTAATGTCAGCCATTTAATAAAATTAACCTCAATTTTTGCACCACTAAATATACGGCACTAGTTATTTATAGGATAGAAAAATGCAGAATCAATCAACTAATCCATTAGCAAAACATTTTCGTCAACCATCTATCTACCTAACTTTACCTAGCGGCGGCAATTACTGGCCTTTGGGATCTCTTGATTTACCATTAAATGGACAAATTGCTGTATATCCAATGACTACACGAGATGAAATTACTATTAGAACTCCAGATGCGTTGTTAAACGGAGAAAGCGTGGTTTCTATTATTCAAAGCTGTTGTCCACAAATGAAGGATGCTTGGAAGATGCCAAGTATTGATGTTGATGCAACACTTATTGCTATTAGAATTGCCAGTTACGGGCAGATGATGGACATTGATACTATTTGTCCAAATGAATCCTGCAAACATGAAAACAATCATCAGTTAGATTTGAGTGCGGTATTAGATCAGATTAGAGCACCTAATTATAATGCAACAGTTGATATGAATGGATTAAAGATAAAACTAAAGCCTCAGAGTTATTTCGAAGCTAATAAGATTAACATGACTCAGTTTGAAGAAAATCGTTTAATGGAAATTGCAAACAATGAGGAAATGAACAAAGAAGAAAAGTTATCGAAGTTTAATGAACATATGCAGAGATTAGTTACGATCAATATCGAAATGATCGCAGCTGGAACTGAATATATCGAAACAGAAGATGGCACTCAAGTAAGTAATTTTGATCATCTTAAAGAATTCTATGACAATGCAGATAACAAGTTTATTCGTGTTATTAGAGATAGATTTGAAATGTTTGCTAAAAATATGGAATTACCAAAGCCTAATGTTGTATGCGAAGAATGCAGTACACAATATCCAATCGCAGTGGAGTTTGATTATACTCGTTTTTTCGGGGACGCCTCTTAACGCTTGATCGTGACGGAATTATCGCATTAGTCGAAAGTTACGAAAAGCAGTGTAAGGGGCTAAAAGAAGAAGCACTTCGCATGTGTTGGCATATGCGTGGCGGTCTTACTTACGACGAAGCATTCCAATTGGGATTCCAAGAACGAGAAATTATTAATACTATTATCAAGAGTAATATGGAAGTAACACAGAAGTCAGGAATACCATTCTTCTAACACACTATGTGGTCACTGGCGTGACCAGTTGTTTTCACTTCGTTCAACAACATTTTCCTACGGTCTTTTACTTTAACTTCTTAATAACTTTTTGTTAGATTTAAGTCATACTGATCCCTTTACGGGACCAGTGACAAAGGAACTTTTGTTGAGTTCTTCATCATTATAAAGAAGGAAACTGTCTTTAAACAGAGGGGCGGTTGGCCGGTACCCCATTAATCCAGCTGATTAATCCAACGGTACGATGAATAATGCCTCTTTAATCAAACATCATCGTCGCTGCGGTTGCTTTTTCTCAGAGCCGCAATCATTTAGCCTATCGTATGGCCTTACGTTGTCCACTTTCACGATTATCGGGGCGTGAGACCTTCTATTTTTAACTGATGTGGGACTATATAGCCTGATGAGCCAATTCTTCTGCCAATGGAGCCGGGGGATAAAATTTCACAGCCGATATGTTGCCATTATAATACTTGCGTATGCCACTAGGTAATTTAATATATTATATTATCTTTTTGGGCTCGATACAAATTATTTTCAAGATTTGAACGAATAATTACTGTAATTCGGTGACAGGATTCGCCTTTTTAGAACTCCCTTTGAGATGTCAAGTGCTATAGAAGCAGCCGCCAAGCTATCATATTCGATCCCATCAACAATACAACTGATTGCCGGGATGTATTTTCGCTCTTTTGCTTTTTTTGACATTTTTTCTCTTGTTTCTTTTTTGATTTCTCTTCCTCGATGGGCGATTCCTATTTTTTCTTTTGTTTCGTCAGACAACTCTTTATACAGATTCACTTCACTAAGTTTTTGTCTATGTTCTTCTGTTTTTGGAACGCCACTTTTGGCTTCACTCATTTTTTTTCTAGTAGAAATAGAGCGAATACTACCGGAAGCATTCTTATTGCCTTGTGCTTTCGCTGACATTTTTTCTTTTGTTTTGTCAGAGTGCTTGTCTAGTCTAAATTTTATAGCTCCAATGTTTCCATTGTAATATTTTCTCTCCCCATTAGGTAATGTAGCAGATAAAACTTTTTCTTCCCATTGTATCTCTACTTCTCTATAGACAAGTTCAGCTTTGGTTCTGCATAATTCAATAATTTCAAATTTAAACTTGTCTTTACCAAGTTTATCAATCAGTTGGTTAACAGACAATGAACTAGATGTGTATGTCTTCCAGTCAGATTCTTTAACTATTTTTTTCCTGTTAATCCTGTTTGCAATCTTTTTACGATTTGTTGAATGGAATTGCTTTCGTCCAATATACATCATGTTATTTTCTAAGTTAGTTATTCTGTATATAAAACCAAACCAAGAATTGATGTCTATCTCACATGTGGTAATCCAGTGACCAAAATCGTTTACCATAAAAAATCCTATATTGATAATTGTATTTACCAATATATTTATTTTTACTTCTTTTTACCGACATACTTATCAGTACTGTTCTGAAAAGCTATCATATGTTGTAAAGCCATTTTCCTTAGTGACCATAAGAACATTATTAACACGACCTGCTAACTCATCCTTATGGCTTACTAGGAAAATACTCTTATTACGTTCACGTGACATCTTCTTAAGGATAGCAAGACTGTTTTCAACACCACTTGTATCCATGCCACTGTCAATCATTTCATCAATAAACAATAGATTAATAGGATTATACAAGCTTTCCCAAACATCACGAAATGCCCAACTTAATGAAAGTATAAGACGGTTGCGTTCCCCGCTTGAAAGATTATGAAAATCAAGTTCTCTACCAAGCTCGGTGATCTCCACATTAAGATCATTTAGGAACTTAACTTCGTGTGGAAGTCCAATGGCCTGTAAGTATGCTCCGAGACGAGTATTTAGATATGCAAGATTCTGATCAATGATACGCTTACGAACAAAACTATCTTTGTTAGTCAGCAACTTTAATAAGAACTCTTGATGCTCTTTTATTTGTGTTAATGTGTTGATCTTATCCCATGTAACTTCTTCAATTGCTGATGTTTCCATATCAACAATTTGTTCAGCATAAGGATCTTGATCTTCCCGTTTACGATTAAGTTGTTCGATTAGTTTTTCTAGGGTTGAACGATGATTTAGTGCCTGTTCAAGAGAATCATAAATGACAGTTGGAGCAGTACCTATAGTGCCCAGTGCATTTAATTGATCTTGATACTCGGTTGCTTTTGATTGAAGTTCAAGCATATGATTTTGACAGTCGGTATATTGTTTTGCTTTGGTTTCTAATATCATACCCATGTTTGCATCATGCAGCATTGATCCGCAAGCATAGCAGGTATGATTCTTAAGATCAGCTATTTCACTTTCTAACTTTTGATATAGCTTTTCTTCTTTGGCATAATCTGCACGTAAGCTTCGCAGCCATTTATCGCATTCGGTTTTCTTTTTTACACGTTCGTGATAAGCAGAAAGTTCCTTGTGTGATTGAATTTCAATATCAATGTCCACATTAGCAAGATCCATGAGACCACGTTCTAGTGTTACAACATCTTCTTCATGCTTTGTAAGCCAAAGCTTCTGTCTACGCTTAAGGTTTTCAATTTGATCTGCAATACGCTTGTTAGCATCCTGTACTGCTTTGATACGCATTTCCTCTTCAGAAATTGTATCTTTAGTTAATTTAATCTGATTTCTAAGAGATTCAGCTTTCTCACTGAGAATAGTAATGCCTAACAACTGCTCAATAATAGTTCGCTGATCGTTAGCTCTCATGCTAAGAAAAGGTTCTGTATAAGTGTTCAGAGCAAGCACATGCTTAAACATGTCATGCTTCATACCCAACAGGCGTTCAATATCCTGCTGAGTTTCACGACTGTCTCCTTGGCTATCGTCTGCATAGCCTTCTTGCTCTTGACCATCAACATAAAGCTTTAACACATTATGTTTACGTCCTCTTTCAATACGATAATCTCTGCCGTTGACTTCAAAGTCAACGGTGACCAACATGTTTTTTGCGTTGGTACGATTTATTAAATTATCACGCTTGATGTTAGTAAGTGCTTGACCGTAGAGACCGTAGCTTAGTGCGTTGATAGCAGTTGTTTTACCTGTCCCATTTCTAGCACCAGAATCATCACCTCCTAGATCTAAGTTAACACCGAGGACAAGTGTTAAATCGTGTCGGTCAAAATTGATAGCTTGCGTAGCATTACCTACGCTCATGAAATTCTTCACAGTTAAATTTTTAATTACTAGCATCTATATCCTCAATTCGTAACATAAGTTCGTTGAGTGTTATTGAACACTTATTGAACTTTGATAAGTTTTCTTTATACGGAAGCATCCTTAAGTTCTCAATGTGTCCTATTATGTAAGGATCAACATTGTTTCTAAACCCTTCAAATATACTATACATGTGATCCAGATGATAGTCAAGTTTGCTGCGACGGTCGTAGTTTTCTAAGATAGTTAGGTCGTTCCTTTTAGTCTCTGCCCATACTTTTTGTTTATAACGTAGAAAATCATCTACCATTTCTTCAGGAGTAGCTCTTCCGGTTGTTACTTGTCCCGCTCTTATTGTCTGTCCAATTCTGCGACTATCTTCAACTGATCTACTGGATACGGTTTCTTTTATTTTTTCTGCTATTTGTTTTTTAAGTAGTTCTGATTCTTCTTCGGTAAGATGGATCCATCGATTTTTTCTACGGTTGATATCTTTGATCACTTCTTCTGGTTTAGATTTTAGAGTAGCTTGCCACTTTTCTTGCCTATCATTGAAAATCTCAAGACCTACGATGTTACCATACTTTTCTATACATTTTTCTTTACTAAAAACTGACTGAAACTCAGATACTAACTCTTTCGCTTCTTCCTCTGAGAAACCTTTCGCTGTATAAAATTCTACACACCTTGGACTTAAGGTTCTTTTTTCTTTTATGGTCATATTAGCTCTTTTTAAACCGCCTAAAGATTGCCTTTCTCTTATCTTTTCCTTCGCTTCTTCTTCTGTAAATCCTTTGTTGATATAATATAATACATTATTTGGTCTTCTAATAGCAATTTGGTATCTTGCTTGTTCCTCTGAGTATCCTTTTTTTAACCATGTATTAATAGAGAATGCTGACATCTGTGTCTCCTGTTACATATATTTAACTAATGGAACAGGAAAGTCTAAAAATATATTGCTGGCTATAAGTATCGTGGAAAAACCTGCCCTGATGGTTATCAGCAAGGCAGGTTAAAACTGTAGAAACTTTGTGATAAATTATCACCTCCCTATCTTAAAAGTTTAGTTTCTACAGTTAATCTTAATTTTATATTAAAATTGAAGAAAAATCTATATTAAAGTCCTGCATAAATTTCCATCAACAGTTTGCGATCATAACTGTTGGTATCAATCGATTCAATTTGATTCATCACAATCTGATCAACTGATTCAAATGAACTGTCAACTTGAACTCCGTTGAAGTCTAGTTCTTGCTTATGAGGAATTAAACTAATTTCTCTTGGATTATACTGCTTAGCCATAGTTTCTTTGATGAAATTAGCTTCTTCATAGCTAATACTAATATCCAAATTGACACGAGCATATGTACGATCATTTAGATATTTGTCAGTATCGTCAATCAATTGAGCAAGATTCATAACACGATACTCAGGGCCTTCAGTCCAATTAATAAACTGTGGCTCTTTGCCCCATTCTAATATAACAGCACCGCGATCATTGTCCCATGCATCAGCAAAATTATGAGGGAAAGCATTACCGATATAATGAATATTATTTTGAGTCTGTCGCTTGTGGAAATGTCCGGTGAAGACTTTTTCTACATGACCAAAATCTTCGCGACGTAGTTCTCCATGATCTGGCATCTCCACCATAGAATTCATCATAAATTTTGGCAATTCAAAGTGGCCCATGACATACCTATCTTTGATCTTACGAATATTCTTATGTTCTTCGCCAATGAGCCAGGGAACAAAACAAACATCACCCTCGCTATATTGATCGTTTATCAGTTGAATATTTTTAAATTTAGACATATATTTGATACTACTGATAGCTCTTTTATCTTTATAGAATAAATCATGATTTCCTGGAATCACCATAATTCTACAACCAACTGAATCTAATTTTTCTAATATACGCAAACTATAGTCCATAGTTTGAATATTAATTGAATTTCGATTATGATGAAAATCACCTAAAAACAAAATGGTATCGCAGTTATTTGTTTTTACAAGATCGATAAACCAATCAATATATCTCAAACAATCTTCATTATGTATTTGACTATTTGATTTCTGACCAACGTGTAGATCACTGAATATTGCTGCTCTTTTGAATAAATTTGCCATAATACTATTATACAAACATTATTGGGTAAAATCAATAAATAAAGTTGTAGTTCGCGGATTCCGAGGTCCCAACTACTCTACTGCTTTGAGGAGCAACAGCATATGAATATTTACGCACACAACAATTAAAATTTGCTGACTGGAAATACCTTTAACTTTTGCCTATTAAGCTTGTAGGATCAATGTCAACTGACACTATTTCCTTAGCTTTGATTGAATTTTCAGTTTGACGAGTATAACTTGGATTCAATCCATTCATCTCAAGAATGTCATCTCTGAGATGCTGACTACGCTTCTCAACATTCAATACACGAGTAAAGCTATTAGCCATTGTTGCTGTATAATAAGCAAATGGATTATTTGACTTGGATTCATCAAACTGTAGACCAACTTGGCTTAACTGCAATAGTGCTTGGCTACGCATCTCATCATTGTATGTGTAGCCTCGCCAGTTGCCTTTTGATCCAAAACGTTCACATAGTTTCATAAACATTCTGGCCAAATTATTGGTCATAGCGCCGTGATCCTTGTTGAACCATCCGTTGTCAATACCACCTTCCCAGTGACTCTTGCCTACACAGACAAGTTCATCATCATCATTGAATCGATAATGTTGGAATGGAGGAAAGTTAATTTTAGCATGTAGATCACTTGCTGTCTTTGGAGTCTTCTTACGACCTGGAGCAAGTGGGACATGATCCCATGTCATTATACGAAATACAACTTCCTGCTTCTTAATCTTATGCCAGTCTGGCATATGATCGTCTAATTTAGTTTTAACTCCACTTAACCCCGCAGCTTCCCAAGCAAGTTTAGCAATTCTAGTTGCTCGTGCTCGTTTAGCTTCTGCAATGGTAAGTTTATTAATCTTAGATAAGCTAGGAAGAATTAAATCAAATTGATGATCGTCAGTAGTTAGATAGCTACAATAAGAATTTTTACTTCTGTGTATCTCTTTTAATAGATCTTTATTAGTTAAGTAAGGGGTGCGTTTTGTGACCATAGCTTATTATATAGCCATATTAAGAATTGATAAATATTTTTATTAAGAAAAGACAAAAAAAGATATGGTAACTTTTGCTCCGATACCTCCTAATTTTTATGGCAGAACTAAAGCTGCCAACACTAGTTCAGTGACTGGCATACAGGGAGGCAGTAACTCTTTAAATGGTACAGGATCATCAACTGCTAACAAAACAAGAAGCAATGTTACCCCTGGAGCATCTAATAACATTAACAATCCTGCACAACCAAATTTTGTTCCTCCTGTAAATTTTGCTGCAAGTGTGGGGACATCGGGTATTGCCATTGGCACTAGTTTTAATGTAGGTGGAGTTAATTTAAGTGGCGCAATTGGGTACTCTACAACAGGCGGATTTAATGCTGCGTTATTAAATCCAAGTATGAATCGCCTTGCAATCAGTGGTCTTCCGCAAGCAGGTGTATATACATTAGGCATTGATTCAACAGCATCAGAACCAGCTCCGTCGCTAGATCAAGTTGCTGCATTCAGCGACTCGGCCGAAGACCGTGTAATAATAAGTGATCAAACTGGATTGTTTATTAGTAAAGGTGGCAATTTTCAAGCATTGCTCGACACCGGCGGCGTATTATTCCCTTATACTCCTGTTATATCAATTGCACATAAAGCTAATTACGAATTAGAAAACCTAATTCAAACTAACTATCCTACTCCATATTACATTAACAGTAGTGTAGATTCAATTAATATTCAGGGTAGATTCACTGCCCAAACTGAACCAGAAGCATTGTATATTCTGGCGATGATGACTTTTTTTAGAACAGCAACTAAGATGTTTTACGGAGCAAGTCAAAATAGAGGAACTCCACCACCTGTGTTATTCTTAGATGGTTATGGGAAAAATGTATTGGATCATATCCCTATCGTTATTTCAAATTTTAGTTACAATTTGCCCAATGATGCCAACTATATTTCAGTAAACTACTATGGAAAAATTAATAAGGTGCCAGTTGATCTACAGATAACCATTGATGCTATACCCACATACAGCAGAAATCAAATTAGTGATAATTTTGATCTTGTTAAATTTAGTAATGGTCAATTATTAACTGGTGGATTTGGTCAGCGAGCTGGAGGATGGATTTAATGGCAGGGCCTGTTTCATATAAATCATCTAGCCCTTATAGTACCACTGGGTTATTTGATGGTAAATTTTTAGATATATTAGATTATAGAACTATACCTCCTCAAGCAGATGATGTTTACAAACAGATAACTGCAACATACCATCGTCGTCCTGATTTAATGAGTTATGATCTTTATGGTACGGTAGAGTTTTGGTGGGTGTTTATTCTGAGAAACAGGGATATACTTGTTGACCCAATTTGGGATTTCACTGAAGATAAATTTATATACATTCCTAAACTTTCAACAATATTAGCTAACTTAGGGTAATCGTATGGCTGATCCAACAGCAACAGCAAGAACAAATGTACTACACGGTTATGCAAATTATACCTATAATTTACAATTATGGGTCATAAGCAAAAGTGATTTTAATAAGATATCTCAAGGTTCTATTGTTGTAGGTAAAGAACAGGATATTGTTGCCAATGGGCAATTACTGATAAGCAACGGTGGTGCAAATGCAACCGATAAACGTAGTACTGCGTTTCCCACTGATATGATACTGGATAACTTACAGATTGAAACTATTGTTGGTAATAAAGGTCCTAATAGAGGATCAGATTCTATCAGTTTAAAATTTGAAATCATTGAACCATATACTGTAACTCTAATAGATAGATTAGTAAATGTGGCAAGCGGTGCATATGGGTTGAATCAAGATTTTAAAACTCTAATCTATTGTTTCAAAATTCAGTTTTTTGGTTATGATAGTCAGGGTGTTCCTTCTACTATACCTAATACCACTAAGTGGTTACCGTTTACAATGCTAAACATGCAGTTTAGTATTACTCACAAAGGCGCTGTTTATACCTGTGAAGGTATACCTATGCAAAATATGGCATTAACAGTGCTGGATAACATAGTTCCATTTCATGTTGAACTTAAGGGTCAAACAGTTAAAGATTTGTTCAGCGATGGCAGTACACCTGGCATTTTTCAATCTAAAACAGATTCTGGTACAGCAGCAAGAACTGACACTACTGCCGCACCTAATAATAACAACACAACAATTATCAATGGCATTGCAAAAGCTTTAAATGATAACGAAAATTACAAAGTAACATTAAAGAGTCAAACATACGCCAACGTGTATAAGTTTGAATTTGAAGATGTATTAGCAAATGCAATTGTTCAAGATCCGACAAAATTACCTGACAATAGCGTCGCAATGGCTCCTGTTAAAGGTGCAGCAGGACAACAGTCTAAACAACAATCTGTCTCAGGTACAATTCAGTTAGATAAAACAACAGGAACTTTTAGATCTGCAACAGGAACTAGAATTACTGATCTTATTCAATCAATAATGTTGAACACTGATTTTATGAAGAAGCAAGTTGCGGCTGCTGGTGTAGCGCCTGACAACAGTAAACCTTTTACCGGAATTAAAATAACTCCTAAGATGGAACTGGGAAATTATGACAGTAAAACAAATTACTTTCAACGAATTGTAACTTATGTAGTTAAAACTTATGAATATTATGGAGAAGATCATCCTGAGCTAAGTCAAAAGGCTTATGATCCTGCTGCTGTGGTTAAGAACTATGAATATATTTTCACAGGTAATAACAAAGATATAATGAAAGTTGGGTTAGATTATAAAGTAGCTTTCTTCGATGTTAGAAATGGTACTAAAAATAATACAGTGAGTGCAGCAGGAGATTCTTCGGGAGATCCATCAAATCCAAATACAACAGCAGCTGGATCGCAGAGTGAAGGTGCTGCACCTAATAAAAATGTACATAGATCTATAACACCTCAGGTCAACGGTATTCAAAATATGGATAACTCAGGTGCTACATCAACTGACAATAGATCATTGACCTTAGCAGAAATGGTCAGTAAACTTTTTGACAACGGTGTCGATTTAATGACATTGGATATTGAAATTGTAGGTGACCCAGACTGGATTATACAGGACAATATATTGTACGGACCAAATGTAGCTAAGAACGCTAAGACATTAAGCAATGGTACTATTAATTTTCAAGATAGTATAACATGCTTCAAATTTAGTTTCAAAAGTCCAACTAAAGATTATGATGACACTACTGGAATATTCGATGTTACGGATGCAAATACAGCAAGCTTCAGTGGAATCTATCAGGTATTAACTGTAACCAGTAAATTTATGAAAGGTAGATTCACTCAATCGCTAAACAATGTAAGACTTCGTACACAAACAACTCCTACTGCAAGTCAACGAGCAGCAGGAGCATAAGGAAATATAAATGGCAGCAATAACTGGTTCAAGTACAACAACTTCAAAAGCACCTAAGCATACTGTACACGAAAGTGCTCCTGGTGTTAGAATTAGTCCTGGTCCATATATCGGCATGGTTAAAAATAATCTAGATACAATGCGTTCTGGCAGACTACAAGTTTGGATTCCAGAACTAGGCGGCGATCCTGCAGATTCTGCCAGCTGGAGAACTGTACAATATTGTACTCCATTTTACGGAGTTACTCCTTCCTCAGCAAGAGGACAAGATCAAACATTTACTGATAGCCCACACAGTTACGGCATGTGGTTTGTGCCTCCTGATATTGACGTTAAGGTTATATGCACATTCATTAATGGTGATCCTTTCAAAGGATATTGGTTTGGATGTATTCCGGATTTTCCAAATCTACACATGGTTCCTGGTATTAGCAATGCAAGCTGGCACGGAGGCGGACCTGAGCCTGTAGTTGAATATAATGATGCAAATGTTAGTGCATCAAGTTCGTCTACATCAACTTTCTATAATCGTGCTACAACAATACATGATTATCAAAATCAAATTTGGGCAAGACAAGGACTAACACAAGATCCTTTTAGAGGTCCAGGGACAAGCAGTGCATTTAGAGAAACTCCCAGCAGAGTATTTGGTATTAGTACACCAGGGCCTGAAGTTGCTCCTCCTGCTACTGCTAGTACAGGTGATGATCAATATGTAGATTTAAGAATAACAGCACGTCAAGGCGGTCATCAGTTTGTTATGGATGATGGTGATGTCAATGGCAACAATCAATTAATAAGATTGCGAACTAGTAACGGCAATATGTTATTAATGAATGATAGTGCAGGCATTATCTATATGATTAATAGCACCGGCACTGCATGGTTTGAAATGGATGCTCAGGGCAACATTAAAATGTTTAGTCAAGGACAAGTGCAAGCACATGCAACCGGCGGGTTTCAATTTGATACGCCAGGCAGCTTTGTGGTAAGTGCTGGTTCTATTAATCTTAGTGCCCAATCATCTGTTAGTATTGGTGGTATGAATGTTGGTGTTAAAGGCACCATGGGTGTCAGTTTAGGTGCAACTGCTGGAGCAATTAGCCTGTCAGGGTTATCAGTTAGTGCTAGTGCGTTAACTTGCGTAAGTATCTCGGGGTTGATGCATACTGATATTAAAGGCGGATGCGTTACACTTAATACAAGTTTGCCAACTCCCAGTCTTCCCAGTATGCCAAATATTCCATTAAAAGTACAAGGTCCCAGTCACGAACCATATCAGCATATTAGCAGTAGAACAAACAGTCCTGTGTCTAGTACTAGCTATGCCGCAGCCAGTGGTGTTCCTGCAGGTGCGTCGGGTAATTATGGAGCTGCTGCAAGTTTTGGTGCTACTCCTAATAATCCCAACTACTATGGAGCATATACAAATGCCAATGGACCTATTAAATTTAATACAGGCTTACAGGCTAGTATGGCAGGACAAGCTGCTGATCAAGGTGCAACAGCAGGATTAAATCAATTTGATCAAAATTCCGTATTGTTTACAAATACAAGTATTAGCTTACCACTTGCAACTAGCGGCTTTGCTGTTGATGTAACTAATGCCAAGTTGGCAACAGTTCCTGATTTAACACAAGGCGAAAAACAAAACAATCCCGGCGATTTAAATGGATTATTAGAAGATCCATTTGCAATTGGACAAACCAATGGATTGAACTTATATTCAACTCCCGAAGATGGTATTGCAGCATTGGGTGTTGCTTTAGACATAATACAAAGTGATGGTGCTATGACTGTTGCAGACTTCATCCAAGGATATATGGATCGTAAAGGGAATATAAAATAATGGTAACAAAAACAGATCCCGCTTATATAAATTTCCTAACTAAAGTTGTTACTAAGTTTGGGTTAGATCCAAATCAACAAATTGATGTTAACGATCCAATGACTAAACTTACTATGGCCATTGCGATCACTACTGCTGAACAAGGCAGAGACAACTACAGTTATGATCAATACGTTAAAGGCATTGCTAAAGGTATAGGCATTGATCCTGGAACATTAGATAAAGAATTAAATCCCACTCAGCTGGGTATTGAAAATAATAGTGGAACTTCTGGATTTGTAAGTCCTGCATCCACTGCTGTTAGTACTGGGGGAGGTAGTATAACTTCTGTTAATGTTAGTGGTTATATCAGTGCTGGCACAGCATTGGGACCACTGCCAACAATAACATTGCCTAATTCTATCTCATCTGCTATATCAAGTATAACAACACCAATCAGCAATGCAATTCAAACAGTTAAAGATACTATATTTGGAGCTAGTACAACACCAGTTGTTAATGCTGCAAAGACTGCTGCAACTACGAATAGTTTTAATCCATCAGCTAATGGATTCACAGCACAAGTAATTAATGCAAATGGAACAACAGCATATACAAATCCTAAAACTGGTGACACGTTAATAAAACAAGCAGATGGCTCATTTACAGATGCCAGTGGCGCTGTTGTTAATACCACTGGCATAATTCCTGCAGGTACAACTATCACTGGCGCTACATATGATGCTTTGTATAATAATCTTCCATTTCAAGGAGCAAAATATACAGTTACTGATCCATATTTTGTATCCAGTGATGGTACAGGAGCATATAGAGAAATTACAGGAAACAATGGATTAGTTTATTATCAAAATATTCAAACAGGAACAATTTACGATTCAGCTGATAACGAAATAGCAACAGTTGCACCAACAATTAGTCCTTCTGGAGGACCGTCTAGCGATATTCAAACTATTGCATTACCTGTCAGTACTAATGCCACTCCCATTACTATATCTTCAGATTTTGCTCCTACTGCTGCTACAGTTGGATTACCTGTTAATAGCACTGTAACAACAATAAAAGACACAAATAATAATACTTTAGGATATACTTTTACAGCGTCTGACAATACAATTAGATCAGTTGACCTGTCAGGAAAAGTAGTTGCAGGCACAGATTTAACCGCAGCATCGATTGGTAATGCTGGGCAAGTACCAATCCCTGTAACAGGTAGTTTTTTTACGATTAACAGTAATGGCGGATTAATACAACAATCTGCCCCAACATCTGCAGAAACTTTTATTCCTGCATCAACTACTTCACTTGACGCTACAAAACCTGATGTTGGGCAAGTTGCTGTGCCTATGTCAAATGTGCCACTGATTCCAGGATCTGCTACAATTGTGCCAACTGGGTCTTTTACTCAAGCTGCAACTCCGCTTGACTTATCAACATATGAAACTCAAGCTGCTTCGAATCCAAATGCACCGACGTATCAGCAATATCTATTGGATTTTCAAACTACTCCATCAGCACCTGCTGTTACAATTACACCAAGTGGATTTGTAACAGATACGTCTGTGCAAACTACTAGTCAGCAAGCAACTCAGTCAACTCAAGCAGCTACGCTTGTTCCGATATATGATCCTGCGGGTAGTGGATCAGTAATAGGGTATGAACAAGTTACTGCCACTATTAGTCCTGCTGCTCCATCCAATGTTAATTCTCCTCCTATTGCTGTTGATACCAGCTATGGACCTCAGAATACACAGACAAATTTTGGAAATACAGTTGCACCTGGGTTCCCTCAATTTAATCAGGCAGGACAAGTTATAGGATATTATAATAATCAAAATGTTCCAATTCCTGTTAATGTACAGCAAGCACAGCCTTTACCTGATGGGGTAAGTTATGTACCTTCTTCACAAGTTGATGCTAATGGGCAGTCAGTTGGCTATGATGTAGTTAATACAAACACTAATAATTACAATAATCTTTCTTATCCTACAAATGGGTTAGACTTTACTGGCACTTCACAAGTAAATGGAGCTGCTGTATTGCCGCAAATTACACCAAATGGTAGTATGATAGAAAGTTTAGATCAATCGGGTCCTGGATCAATTAGTCAGCCATTTATAGGATCAGCGGGTTATTCGGATCAATCTGTTAATCAATTTAGTATATCTGCTAATACATCAAGTAATAACACAACATCAGCTGGTAGTTCATCTCCATCAGTTGATACTGCTAATTCAACAGATAGTAGCGTAGCTGGATCGTCGAATCCAAGTTCTCCAGGTGGTGCAGCAGCAGCTGGATCAAGTGGCGCGGGCGGCGGTGGTGGTGGATGTTAAGGTAAATAACTGACCATGGCAATCTACAAAGGTTTTAGTACAAAAAGTTTTAATTATGATAGTTCAACTGTTATCACTGGATTGCAGGACAATGACTTTGGTCCTTATTCATTGACAGACAAGAACATTATTATAATGGATCTCATTAACCATTTTAATATTCGTAAGGGTGAGAAATTAATGAATCCCAACTATGGTTGTTTAATTTGGGATAGACTATTTGATCCACTTACGCCAACATTGAAGAATGCCATTGTAAATGACATAACTGATATTATTAACGGGGATCCTAGAATCTCAGTATTAAAACAAGTTGCGGTCACACAAGATTCAACCGGCACAGCTATATTATTAGACGCTCAAATTGTTATAAAAAGTACAAATGAACTGGTGAGCTTAAATCTTGCATTTGATGGCACCACTGGTGTTGTTAATTCTACTGTCGGTTACTAAAAACTGCCCACTTTATAAAACTCATAAATACTAATAGAGGCGTTAGTAGCATGGCAATTAATAACAGACAAACAAACTTATTTGCAGTTGAAGATTGGAAAAAGCTTTACACAACTTTCAGTGAAGCAGACTTTCAATCATATGACTTTGAATCAATTCGTAAGGTTATGGTTGATTATCTTCGCACATATTATGCTGAGGATTATAACGACTTTATCGAATCAAGTGAATTTATTGCTCTAATTGATCTTATTGCTTTCCAAGCTCAGAGTCTTGCATTTCGTACTGATTTAAATGCAAGAGAAAACTTTCTTGAAACTGCTGAACGTAAAGATTCAGTACTAAAGCTTGTAAAACAATTAAATTATGTTCCAAATAGAAATAAAGCTGCTAATGGTTTACTAAAGATTCAAAGCATTAGTACAACTGAAACAATATTTGATTTCAGCAGTAAAAACTTATCACGTACTTCTATCGTATGGAATGACTCAACTAATCCAGACTGGGCTAGTCAGTTTAGTATTGTTATGAATGCCGCATTAAGTCCAGGTCAGCGTATTGGTAAGCCTTTTGCTAGTAAGACAATTAACAACATTAAAACTGAGCAATACAATATTGCAGTGCCTACTACAGTAAGTCCTCCTGTATTTCCTTTTAATTCTGTTGTAAATGATACAACATTTCCATTTGAACTATTAAGTGCAAGTATCACTAATTCAAATGCAATTACTGAACAAGATCCTGGAATAGTGGGAGCATTTGGTATTGTGTATCAAAATGATGGTCTTGGTAACAGCAGTAATAATTCAGGATACTTTGTTTATTTTAAACAGGGTTCTATTAACGCAATAGATTTTGCTTTAACAGATAAAATTCCTAATAGACTACTTGGAATAAATCTTGACAACGTCAACAATGAAGATATTTGGCTTTATGAAATAGACACCACAGGAAATCTATCAACACAGTGGACAAAAGTACCGTCAATCTCAGGTAGCAACGCAATCTATAATAGTACCGCAAGAGGTATCAGAACACTTTATAGTGTTAATACTCGCGCCAATGATCAAATTGATCTTGTGTTTGGTGACGATACATTTTCTGACATTCCAATCGGAAATTTTAGAAGCTTTTTCAGAGTTAGTAATGGCTTAACTTATCGTATTAGTCCTGCAGACATGTCTGGCATTACAGTTGTGATTCCATACGTTGCTAAAGATGGCAGTCCTCAAAAATTAACTGTTACTGCAAGCTTGCAATATACTGTTGCTAATAGCAGTCGTCGTGATCTTATCCAAGAAATTAAAGACAAAGCTCCGCAAAATTTCTACAGTCAAGGTCGTATGGTAAATGGTGAGGATTATAATATTGTTCCTTATACCACATATGCTGACATTGTAAAAGTAAAATCAGTAAACCGTTATAGCAGCGGCATTAGTCGATATCTTGATATTATTGATCCAACTGGAAAATACAGCTCAACTGATTTGTTTGGCAGTGATGGCAGTTTCTACAAAAATGAAACTTTAAACACAATTAAATTTACTTTTAGCAGCCGTAATGATGTTTTGAAAACTATCTTTGGTGAAGTACAACCAATTATTGCTAGTAAGAGTAATATTCATTTTTATTATCAAAATTATCCTAAATTTTTTCCAACTAATACATATTGGCAAAGACAAACTGACGATACTAATACCTCAACTGGATTTTTCTTTGAGGGTGGAGCAACAACTTATTCCCCGATTGGTGCATTTACTTCAACTACATTGAGGTATTTGTTAATGGGTAGTTTAATTAAATTCTCTGCGCCAATTGGATATTATTTTGATAGCAGCAACAGTTTGATACTGGGCACACCATCTTTACCCAACGACAAAACAGAAATTTGGGCAACTATCAACAGCCAAATTGGCGACGGTAGCACCCCAATTTATCTAGCAGGCAGATCTATAGGTGCAGTAACTATCAGTGAAAGTATTCCCACTGGTGCAGTAATCACTGAAATTTATGCACCTTATACAACTTCTTTTAGTAATCTACTAATCAATACTATAACAACTTATGTGTTAAACAACATAGAATTTGCTTTAAGATATGATTATACTAACACTGTTACTGGTGATCCGTGGAAAATAATTCCTATTAGTAATGTAGATTCTACAAGTGCATTTTCACTGAATAATGCAGGGGTGTCAAATGACAGCAGTTGGGTATTACTATTCAATACTAACGGAATTGAATACACTGTAAAGTACAGAGGATTAGATTATATTTTCAGCAGTACAAATAGTGTTAGATTTTTAAACACTAATCCTACTCCTGTTTATGATAGCAGAACTAATACTATCATTAAAGACAATATAAAGTTATTGCAGACCAATTTAAACACTGCTGGAACAAGTAAATTACCAAGAGTAATAACACTTGAAATATACAAGAATGGTATCGAAGCAGATGGATATATCGACAGTACTAAAGTTCAAGTAACTTTCCCAACTGGGTCAACTGGTAGTTTACCACTGGATCCAAATATTTTCTCGTCGGCAGTTGCAGTAAACACTTATGTTTTCTATCAGCAGTATGTAGATTATGATAATTTAATTAGATTTCAATTATTAGATAGTGGCACTGTGAATTATAGTTACCCAACTAAAGTAGCAATTGACAATGTTAGAAATAATTTTCCAGCTGGCAGATTATTCTACGCAACAACTGATCAGTTGTTTTATCAGATTGTTAATAATGGCGTTGCTAATACACTTGTTGATGTCAGCACAAACTATCTTGCTTTTACTGGAAGACAAGATTTGATATTCCAGTATCGTCACAATGCCAGCGACAGCAGAAGAATTGATCCTGCTGCCAGTAACTTAATTGACACTTACATCTTGACACGCAGCTATGATGAAGCCTATAGAAATTACATTACTGATTTCACAGGAACTTTAACAGAACCGGCTGTTTTAGACAGTGTAACATTAAACAACACTTATGCACAGTTAATGACATTGAAGATGATCAGTGATGAAATGATTTTAAATTCAGGTAGTTATAAGCCATTGTTTGGTAAGAAAGCTGATCAATCTCTTCAAGCAACTTTTCAAATTGTAAAAAATCCAAATACTGTAATCAGTGACAATGAATTAAAAAGTATGCTAGTTGAGCAAATCAACAACTATTTTAATTTAGAAAATTGGGATTTTGGACAAACATTTTACTTCAGTGAATTGTCTGCATATTTGCATACTAAATTAGGGACTTTCTTAAGTAGCGTAATTTTAATTCCCACTAGCCCTAACAGTAAATTTGGTAACCTATATGAAATTCGTAGTCAACCAAATGAAATATTAATTAGTGCAGCAACAGCAGATAACGTGCAAGTCGTAAGTGGCGTATATGTTGGAATAAATCAAAGTGGTGTCGGTACTATAAACGCAAGTCAGATATAATAGGATAGGTTAATAATAAAATGGTTGATAAAAAATCCTTAGACTTTCTTCCTAAAGTTTTTCAGAGTAATACAAATCGTAGATTTTTGAATGCGACGATGGATCAATTATTGCAGGAGCCTAATCTTGACAGGCTCTATGGATATGTAGGTCGTCAGGATCTCAGTCCTGCTTTTCAAAAAGGCGATGCTTATGTTCAAGAGACAGACAGCTACAGTCAATTTTATCAACTTGAACCTGGTCTTGTTATTAACAAGAGAGTGTTTAACACTAATAATTTTAAAGTGGATAATGCTTTCAATTATGTAGATTTGCTAAATGCAATCACACTTGGCGGTGGTATCACTAATGATCATAGTCGCTTGTTTGCTAATGAATATTATAATTATGAAGGATTTGTCGATCTTGATAAGTTGATTAATTATAGTAGATATTATTGGCTGCCAAATGGTCCAACTACACTTGAAGTAAACAGTGGTGGTTTGCCATTAATAGAAACATTCACAGTGTCGCGCCCAAATGCAACTGACATACTTTCTGAAACATTGATTAATCAAAATGTTGGGCAAGTTGGATATAGTATTGATAGATTTCCTGGAAGTATAAATCCTGTAATCACGTTAGTAAGAGGCGGCAATTATACATTTAATGTAGGTCAGCCTGGACATCCTTTCTATATTCAAACAGCTCCTGGTATTCAAGGAGCTGCTGCTTTTCAAAATAACATTAGTACACGAAACATTTATGGAGTTACTAATAACGGCGCTGTATCTGGCAACATTATTTTCAATGTACCTAAAGTTGATGATCAAGATTTTTATGAAAACATGACTACTTTTGATACAGTAGATCAAGTAACTGACTTACCATACAGTCAGTTACAGGGTGCTAATTATGCAGATTTCACGCTGACAAATTCGATTGATGGCAATCATCAATTCTTATCTAAGACTATTGTTTTAACAAATAATCAAGATGACCAATGGGGAGATATTCCCACCAACCAACGTCGTGGTATCTGGCAGATCAGCAATGTTAATGGCATAATTGTACTTTCATATATTAAAGATTGGCCTTCTAACACTAAAATATTTGTCAATGAAGGTGTTGAATTTGGACACTTATATATTTTTAAAGACACATTAAACAACATTAACAAGCTGCCTAACATTACTGCCAATCTTGATGTACTATATTATCAAGATGGTATAGATCCAAATGCATTTGGTGAGATTAGAATTGTTGAGCAAGGTACACAGGGTACTATTAAAATCAGTGATGTTGTTGGTAAGGCAAATTATAATAGTCCAAATGGAGTTAAGTTTACCAATGGATTAAAAGTTAAGTTTACTAATTCAGTTGATCCAGCAACTTATCTAAACAACGAATATATTGTTGAAGGTGTTGGTGTTGGTATTCAGTTGGTTCCGTATGCTAGTTTAGTTACACCTGATCCAAATAATCCAAATCAAGGTTCTGGTTTTGATTCTTCGTCAGAGCCGTATGACAGTCTAAACTATGATCTAAGCTTAAATGCTCCATTACGTAAAGATTATATTGTTATTAATCGTGCAAGCACTGACGGAAATGCATGGAGTCGTACTAACCGTTGGTTTCATGAAGATGTTATTAGATATGCTGATACTTTCTTAAACGCATCTGAAACAGTTGTGTTGGATAACAGTTACAGAGCTATCAGACCAATTGTTGAATTTGATTGCAATCTTAGACTTTGGGATCATGGGACAAATTATGTGCAATCAGTAACGGTAATCGATACTGAAGTTACTGATATTGGTAATCAAGTTGAAGGCCATAGTCCATATGCATTAATTGATTCAACTGGAAATTATTATAGTGACAATGTTGCATTAGAAGATGGAACTTATGTTATCTTCACCGCAGAGAAGTATGAAAATACTAAGAACAAAATATATCTTGTACAAAATATTAATCCATATACTGACACAACTCTTAATAAGACAACTGTTACTTTCACCCCCATTAACAGCACACAAGTAAAAGTTAATAACATAGCTAATCTTTTGGTTAATATGGCAGTAACAGGAACTAATATCCCTGCAAACACAGTGATAACAGCAATTGATACTTCGTATAACATCGTTACTTTCAATAATGAAATTTCAAATGATATTGCAACCAGCACTGTATTAACTTTCAGATCTAATGTTGCACAAGTACATTTGATGCCTGTGCATACAATGCAGGAAGGCGATAGTGTTGTTGCTATTAGTGGAGTAAGTAGACAGAATGTTAGCTATTGGTGGCATGATGGAAATTGGCAAGTTGCCCAACAGAAATTTAGTTTGAATCAAAATCCTTTATTTGATATATTTGACATCAATGGAAATAGCTTTGGCGATCAAACATATTATCCCAGTACAAATTTTGCAGGATCTGCTTTATTTGGTTATTTAGAAAATGCAAATGGAACTAGAGATACAGAATTAGGATTTGCACTAAGCTATAAATCCATTGGAAATATTGGCGACATATTATTTCAAAATTTCTATGACGTAGATACTTTTAATTATAGCTTAAACGATGCCGACTTTACTGTTGATATCAACAGCGGATTTGCTCATGAACTTGTTCCTGCAAGCTCAAGTATTCGTCTAAGAAATAATTGGACCAGAATTGCTGATCCTAGCAAACAATTTATTCAAAGAAAGTTCACCGCAACAAAATATAAAGTCAATGACTTTACTATAGACATTGTTTATCAAAATAGTTTTAATGAAAAGAACATTTTTGTTTATGTGAATAATGTTGCTTTAACAGACACTGTTGATTTTACTTTGTTGGGTAATAGTCAAGAATCTCAGATTCATTTGACAAATGATTTAGTAGATGGCGATGTATTAGTAATTAATATTCGTGGCACAACATTAAATCTTAAAGAAAACTTTACATTACCAAAAAACCTGGTAGATAATAGTGAGAATAATAATTTCAAAACTTTAACGCTTGGTCAAGTAAGAAATCATCTTGTTGAAATGTCTAACAATAGTTTAGATTATTCTGTAAATTCATTTGGCAATAATAATCTCAGAGACATTAATTATAAGGTTATTCCCGGAAAGATTCTACAGCATAGTTCAGGTGTGCATTTAGCACAGCTAATGTTTAATAATGATAGTACTAATATTATTAGATCATTAAATTTTAATAGACAATCTTATAGCAGATTTAAAGATAGATTTTTCTATCTTCTAAAGACAATGGAATTTGGTGATTCTGCAGATGCTCAAGCTAATCTTGATATTATTATGGAAGAAATTGTAGCCAACGTCAGCAGTAATCAAGCTTTCTATTTTACTGACATGATGCCATTTGGCATTAACAAATATATTCGCAATGATTATCCAGTTTATGATACAAATTATAGACACTTTAATCTTATTAATTCATTTGATGTTGTTAACCCAACATATCAAGCAGTATTAGTGTATCTAAATGGAACACAGTTATTAATTGGTAGTGATTATACAAATAATGGTTCAGTTATTACACTAAGCAGTGATTTAACAATTGCAATTAATGATACTGTAAGCATTTATGAATATGCATCAACTAAAGGTTGCATGATTCCTGCTACACCAACCAAGTTAGGCCTGTATCCAAAATTTACTCCTGCACTATTTCTCGACGACACGTACATTGGTAATCCAATAAACGTAATTCAAGGCCATGATGGCAGTAAAATAATTGCTTTTGGTGACTACAGAGATGATATTATATTAGAATTTGAAAAAAGAATCTACAATAATATTTCAGTTGAATTTACCAATGATATGCAGACTAGTTATACTACAATAGAACCAGGCGCATTTAGGAATACTGATTATAGTATAGATGAGTGGACTCAGTTATTAAGCTTGTCTTACTTAAATTGGGCAGGAAACAATAATGTAAATGTTTTCAACAATACTATTACTGTACAAAATGATGCATTTAGTTTTAATTATAGTGCAGGGTTTGATAAGTTATTCAATGAGTCTGTTCCAGGATATTGGAGAGGAATTTACAAGTATTTTTATGATACTGATAGCCCTCACTTACGTCCATGGGAAATGTTAGGATTTAGTCAACAGCCATCGTGGTGGGCAGTACGTTATGGTCCTGCACCTTATACTGCTGGTAACTTAGTTTTATGGAAAGACTTAGAACTTGGGCTAGTTTATCAACATGGCATTGACAGTTATGTTGATGTCAGATATGCAAGACCTGGACTAACTAGTATTATCCCAGTTGATGATCATGGATTCTTATTACCTCCAATTAGTTCTATTGTTGTTAATTGGAAAGAACAAACCGCAGGAGCAGATTGGAAATTTGGTGATCAAAGCCCACAAGAAACAGCATGGCGCCGTTCAAGTGATTATCCTTTCGCAGTACAAATTGCTTGGGCACTTGCAAGACCAGCTGAGTATAGTGCATTAAGTTTAAATCGTCGTGATGTGGTCAGAATTGATTCTCTTAATCAAATCATTAATAAGATTACAGGAAAAAGAACTTTTAATCTGTTGGTGTCAGATGATAATCAATATGTGCCAGGTAGCAACATATGGATTAGAGACAGATTAGCTGATATTGGTTTAGACATCACTGTTAACTTCATTGAAATTTTTAACAATTATAAATTAAATCTGTTGTATAAAACCAGCAGCTTCACTGATAAAGAATATCTTCAGATAACTGCTACTCAATCAAGTCCTAACAGTACAAATAGCGGCATATTGATTCCTCAAGAAAACTATAATGTTGTGCTGACAAAAAGTGCACCAATTGCTATTGCCTCTTACAGTGCAATTATAATTCAAAAGGGATCTTATGGATTTAAGGTTTATGGTTTTGATAATCAACGTCCTTACTTTACTATAATTCCTAGAAATTATAATAATAACAACTATACAATTAAAGTAAGCAACAGTTCTGCATTGGTATACCAGGACAATCAAAGTACAGTAAATGTTATTCCATATGGAACTTCATTAACTAGTGTGCAACAAGTTGTTGATTTTATAATAAGTTACGGCAAGTTTCTCACTGCTCAAGGGTTCCAATTCAGTGATGAAAACGGCAATTCAGTCACTGACTGGGTATTGCCTGTTAAAGAGTTTTTATATTGGCTCGAACAGGGTTGGGACAATGGAACAGTATTAAGCTTAACACCAACTGGGTCAAATGTTAAATTTACCAGCCAATTTGGTATTGTAGATGATATCACAAATGGTTTCTCAGATGCAAGAATAATTGACAGTGACGGAAAGACTTTACAAGCAACTGATTATGCCGCATATCGCACTGGTAATAATTTCGAACTAATGTTCAGAGATCCTACTAAGGGTGTGCATCTAATAGATATGTTTGTTGTTCTTTATGAGCACACATTAATATTTGATAATACTACAGTGTTCAATGATGTTATCTATGAGCCAAGTTTAGGCAACAGACAGTATAGATTAAAAATCAGAGGATTTAAAACTAGCGAGTGGGATGGAAGTTTATTTGCTCCCGGATTCTTAGTAAACTATCGTCCTGTTGATCAATGGTTACCTATTACTGATTATAGAAAAGGCGAGGTTGTATTACATAAGAATCAATACTATACAGCAAGACAGTTTATCCCTGGTGCAACTAAGTTTAACAACAAAGATTGGTATCAGATTGACGGTAGATTGTTGAGCAAGCAATTGATTCCAAATATGGCATTTAATGCACAGCAATTTGAAGGATTCTACGATGTAGATAACTTTGATGTTAATGCAAGTGCTGATATGAGTGCAAGAAATTCTACAGGATTTGTGCCAAGACAATATATGACTGACATTGGTCTTGATGACATCAGTCAACATAAGTTCTATCTTGGAATGATTCGTGAAAAAGGAACACAAGCTGCGGTAAATGCTTTCCTACGAGTTAAACTTCCTTATCTTGACAACAGTGTTGTTATTGACGAGCAGTGGGCTATTAGATTAGGTAATTATGGCGGATCAAAACAAAAAAGTGATGTTGAATTAAGTCTTGCTAATGCAACTCCATTGAACGGTGCATATGTCATTGAATTGATCAACAACAGTGATGAGAAATCTACTTTATGGAACAGCTATAAACCTCAAGATTTATTGATCAAACCAACCATTTATGATACTGAAATATTCAAAGCAACAGAAAAAAATCCTGCACAGATTGGAATGACTGGTCCAGTATTAATTAATGAAGTTGATACTACAGTATTTGATATTGTTAAAATTCCTAATATTAGTGGATTTGCCACTATCTTAGGTGAAGGCAGTAGAATATGGGTCGGTGCAGATCCAGCAAATAGTTGGAATGTTTATAGATTAACAATGGACAATAATGCATTGCGTGTTATGTCTGCTGTTATTATCAATAAAGAAATTGAATTCACAACAAATGTATCACATGGCTTATCGAATCAAGATATCATCATGATCAAGAATGGTGTTGTTAATAATACTAAGACAACACTAGCAGGTTTCTATAGAATTACCAGTGGCACTGATAACACATTTAGAACTCCGATGTATACTAATATGACTGCTGCAAGTGGAAATATTAATCAACCATCTGGCGGATTAATGTTTAAACTAAAATCAGTGAAGTATTCTTCAAATGCCAGTTCAAACTTATCAGCAAAAGGATCATTTGCACTTGACTATCCAGGCAAATTAAATTTTGCAAGACAACTAACTAGTCACCCAAATTGGCAAGAAGGTGATATGGCCTGGATTAATAATGATGATGGCAGCTATGAAGTTTTAACTAACAGCTACCAGTGGAAACTCACTGAATCACTTACTCCTGCTTTTTCTAGTACGTCTGACAATTTTGGTATGAGTGTGGATATTAAAGCCAGCCAAGACATTATGATTGTTGGTGCTCCTAATTATAGCAACTCAGGATCTGTTTATGTTTACAAACAAAATGATGATGCAACATGGGCTGTTATAGATAATATTCTTCCTGAAGATTCACACGCAGCTAATTTTGGTTATTGTGTAAAATATAATAATCTAGATTTGATGGTCATCGGTGCTCCTAACAGTAATTCAAATGCTGGTCTTGCTTACATTGGAACTACAACTAGCAGCACAGTACATTTAAAACAAGCAATTTGTGTAAATGGAATAAGTTCATCTGCTAACTTTGGTAAAGCAGTTGCATTAAGTAGAGATGGAAATTGGCTTGCTGTTGGTGCCCCCGGCACTAATAGAGTTTATGTTTACAAATATAATACTGTTACAACATCGGTGTCTACATATGTTGCTCAGTCTCAAGTTAATTTTTCAATTCCATTATCAGCTCAAGGGTTAAATCTAACCGCTAACGATGTAAAAGTTAGAGTTAACGGTAAACTATTAATTCCTTATCTTGATTATACATTAGGTGATGTTTTAATATTTTCAGTATTAACTCATGACATTGTAACATTATTAACAACTCCTAGTGCAACTGACTCCGTTGAAATAACTTATGAAAGTTGGTATCGTTATGCAACTGACTTTACCAGTGCAGATGCTGCTGGAAGCTTTGGTTTTAGCATGAATTTCACTGATGATGGCAGTCAGTTAGCCATTGGCGCCCCAACATTAACTAATACAATTAATAATATTAGCTATTCAAATATGGGTGCAGCATATGTTTATGAGCGTACAATTGAAAGCTTCTTCTCTGTAGGTTCAGCAGGCGAAACATTTACATTAGAAAATACTCCTATAATGCCTCGTGTATATGTAGATGGTGTAGAGAATTTTGCTTATACTATTGTTAGCACAACTTTGAAATTTACTAATCTATTAGAAACTGGCAGTATAGTAACAGTTGAAACTAATAATTTTCTATTAGTAGAAAAGAAATTGCCTGCTATTCCAAATGCTACCGGACAAATTAATTTGAAGTTTGGATTATGTGTTGTTATATGCCCAACTACTTGCAGTCTATATGTTGGTGCTCCTGGCTATAATAACTATTCAACTACCAATGGTGCAGTATTCCGTTTTGTTAACACCGGTAAACTATATGGAACAATTGTTGCTAATAACTCAAATCCACTGTTTAATTTTGATAGTAGTATTAGAATCAACGGATTTAAGGTTACATTTACAGGATATACCAGTGCTCAAGCAGCACTTGATATTAATAAAGCTAATATCCCAGGTGTAACTGCAACAGCATTTGGCAGTACAATTACAATTTCGAGTAATAGTAATATTATCTACAATAAGCTAAACATCAATTCAACTACATCATATTATAAGTTAAGTGATTTAGGCTTTACTGTGTTTAGTCAATATCAGTTGTTATCAACTAACAACAGTCAAACTACTACAAATTATGGTAGCACTGTATATGTTAATAACACAGGTGATAAGTTGATTATTGGATCAAATATTGCCACAAATCAAACTACTAAGACTTTTGATTTAGGTTTCACAACATTTGATGGTAAGTCAACTACATTCTTCAATGCAAAATACCGTTCAGGTGCTGCGTATCTATATGAATACCAAAGCGACACAAACGAAACTATGTTGTCACATGGTAACTTTGCTTTCACACAAACACTAACAGTTGATGCATTAGAGACAAATGATCTCTTTAGCACAGGTGTTGCAATGAGTGAAAATTGGTTAATGATAACAGCATTGAATAGTAATGTCAATGCAGGAACTGTTTACAGTTATCAAAACTCCACTGGTAATCCAAATTGGACATTAACTCGTAGCAGCTCAAATGCAGTTGATACTAGAAAAATTGAAAGAGTATATCTCTACAATAATAATACTAAAATATTGATGTCAGAATTACCAGTAATAGATCCAGAACATGGATTACCAACTGAAACAACACCTGAGCAGATTAGATATATTGTAAACTATGATCCTGCAACTTATACTAATGTTCCAAATACCTATAGCTTCTCAGTCAGTCAGACTAAATCATGGGGCGCTGAACACGTAGGCGAACTATGGTGGGATACCAGTGGTATTAGATATGTTGATTGGAATCAAGGTACTGTACTTGATAGATTGAACAACTGGGGTCTTTCATTCCCTAGCAGTTTTGTTAGTGTTTACGAATGGATTGAAAGCGATTTGACTCCTAGTCAGTATGCAAAAGCTAATCCAAATGCAGGTCCTACTTACACTGTCAGTGATGTTTATACATCTAAGGTTGTTATTGATTCGTCAACTCTTACTAGTTCAACCAAATACTATTTTTGGATTCGAAACAGTAATGGCAATAGTCCACGTCGTGGAATGACTGCACTACAGATTCAAAATCTAATTGCAAATCCAAGAAATTCCAATGAGCCATTTGCTGCTGTAATTGGAACAAATGCCATGGCACTGTTTAACTGCCAGGATATTATTAACAATGACACATGCTTGCATATTTCATTAACTGATAGTCGTGATGTCAATCCTGTACATCAAGAATGGAGTATGTTTGATGATGGCACAGATTTTGGGGTTGCAACAGAATTCCTAGATAGACTAAATGACAGCCTGTCAGGTGAAGATAGTCAAGGTAGATTAGTACCCGATCCTGCATTAACTACTAAGGAAAAGTATGGATTGTCTACTATACCAAGACAATCAACTTTTGTTGATAAGTTTGCAGGAAGACAAATTTGGGTTGAAAATGTAAATGCAATACTTGCAAAATATCCTATGGCACTACTACGTGATGTAACTCCATTTCAATCACATGATCCTATTCCTGTAATTGATGGCATTACATTAAATCTTATGGTTGCAAATGACACCGAACTTTCTTACTATAACAGTGTATTATATAAGAACGGACAGAAGGCAATTGTTGAAAGTGACAGTGTTACTGGCGGCTGGACCATCAGAGAATTGATGGTAGATCCTGCAGATGCTACTAAAATTTCATGGCAAATTATTGTTGCTCAATCATATGATGTTAGAAATTATTGGTCATATACAGATTGGTATGCAACTGGATATAGCAAAGATACTATTATAACAAAAACAGTTGATTACGAATATCAAATTGCTGCTG
>Ga0214170_1000130_pt1 | contig 32784 bp, 14 predicted proteins | sample TroBogEpilimnion_2_FD_153008 | JGI IMG/M metagenome (GOLD analysis project Ga0214170, IMG submission 153008) | Freshwater microbial communities from Trout Bog Lake, WI - 27JUN2007 epilimnion | ecosystem: Environmental > Aquatic > Freshwater > Lake > Epilimnion/Euphotic zone | place: Trout Bog... | reverse complement strand
GTCTAAGTAACCTTCTGCATATCCACCAGCGCCACCTGCTTCGCCGTGGCCACTGCCACCTGCTCCGCCGCCAACAATTTGCACACGCACACGACTGCAACCCGCAGGTCTACTCCATGTGTTGTTTCCAGTGTACACGTTTACACTGATTAATCCGCCGTATGAATATGACAATGTGCTGCCATCTGTAGTCATTAGTGTTGAAGCACTGCCTGAACTTGCTGGAACACTTGTTAAGTTTGTTCCACCTTTAGCAATTGGCAGTGTACCGCTAACAGTACTCGACGCCATATTAACACTACCACTGGCCATTTGTGTGCTAGTGATAGTGCTGCCGGCTATTACACTATTAGTTACAGCACTACCGGCAATGTTAGCACCAATAATGTTGCCGCCTGCAATATCACTTGCTACAATTTGGTTATTACCGATATTGGAGTTAACAATGGTATTGGCAACTATACCAGCGTTAGTGATTTGCTTCAGCGAATTATAATCAAAAGCCATCTTATTCCTCTATTAGATACCGTTAGCCATTAACCAACCGTTTGTTGTGCCAGACCATACTAATTCAAATGCCGCACCTTTAGTGGCCACTGTCATAGTTGTTGATTGACGCATGATTGGACTACCGTTGTTGTTAACTGTTAAGTTGTTAGTATTAAATGTACCGCTATAGTCTACCATAGCAATACGGTCACCAACTGTACTTGATGCACCGGTTGGCAATGTAATTGTCACTGCACCGCCTGACGTATCAACAAACAAACGGTCGCCTGCAACCGCAGTATACGCACCGTTCTTAACTAACCATGGATTACCATACTTAGTTTGAATGTAAGTTAGTGTTGTTAAGTCAGCAGAGTTAGCTGGTACATAACCAAGACGTGTTGTAGCATAAGCAGAAGTTGCATTACCGCCATGTTCACTTATTATCACATAGTAAGTACCGTCTGATGCCACAGTCATTGTTGACCCCTGTGGCATAGCTTGGTTAGCACTGCCAGATCCGTATGGACCTTGCCATGATCCTGATGGAGTAACTAGGGTAATTGTACCATTACTGTTATTCCAAAAGCTCTGCGTAACACCAACGTTTAATGTTGGGTCGGGTAATGTAACGTTATATGGTGCAGTTCCTGTAAATTCAGTGAACAAACCAGCACCCGGAGCTCCTAACGTTGTGGTTGTTGTAGTTGTACCTGATTGAAGTACGGTATTATATCGTGCCATATGTTTGTCTCACTTAATCTGTATTATGATGTTGATGTTTCGATGCCGTAAACTGTTGCATTTACAACGTTTGCGACACTTGCACTAGCCATAACATATAAGTTTGCTTGTCCTACCAAACCTGTACGCTCAAATACACCGTTAGCAATAATAGTTGTTGAATTTTCAATATAATCGCTAGTGTTTGGTGTAGTTGTAGCAGATAGTGCTAGTCTAATTGTAACAGGGCTTGAGCTACTATTAGTTAACGACACGTTAAACACACTATAGTTACCAGCTGGTACCTGATAGATTTGTGTTGCTGTTGTTCCTAATTGTAGCGATGAACCGCCTGTTGTTATTCTTCCTGTTGCCATGTTTTATTTCTCCAATTGTTTTATCTTTGGCTAAAGAACGCTAAAGCAACTGGTGCTCCATCTATTCCGCCTGTAAATAACATCTTACTGCTTACGTAAATTTGGTTGCCAGTTGTATTGAAAATTGTGTTGTTAGCAATTTCAATCTGACCAGCAGTAATTGTATTTACGTTCAAAGTACTTGCTCCGCCACCAATTTGGGCTGTTATGTATGATTTAATAGCCTTTTGGGTTGGAACGATACTATCGCTGTTAGCTGTAAAGTATGGATCTGTTGAGAATTGCGTAATAATAGCACTTCCAACACCTAAACTTACTGCGCCTAACTGCAATGATTGTAGTCCAGCTAAATTAAACGCACTAGCGTTCAAACTAGCAGTACCTGTGGACTGTTGAACTCCAAACAAGTTACCAACGTTGAAGTTACCGTCTTGGTCAGTACTTGTAAAGAACACGCGACCACCACCATTTGGATACTGTTGATTTGCTGAAATAGCATTAGCAGGAACTACAAATGGGTAGTTAGTTTGTGTTTGGTTACCAGTACCAATGTACAAGAAGTCATGTCCTGTTAAACGTACTTGACTATATTTCAATCTTGTAGTAATTAATGTACCGTGAACTGGTGCAAGCGCAGTAGTTAACGCAGGGTTAACTTGGAACTGTGCTGTATAGCTACCAGGATTTCCTAATACGTTAGTTACAGCAACTAGTTTATACCACTGACTATTACCAGTAATTGATGCAAATTGTACGTTTGCACCAGCACTTGGAATACTGTATAAGTTGGCCACGTTGATGTATGCTGAATTTTGGTAGATATCTGCATATCCATCACCTGCTGTACTTGATGTAGCAGTAGAGTTATTAGTACCTCTGTTTTGGAAACTAGGATTAGCTAGTGTGCCATCGCCCATACGTACACGAGTAAATGCTGGTTTAACTTTGTTAGGATCTAACTGAGTTACGATTGGGCCTACTTGATAAATCATACCAGTCGGTGCGCTTGTTGTTAAAGTTACTGGAATTGTACTATTAACTGCTCCTGTAACTTGGAAAGTACCAGCTGGTGCTACAGTTGAAGTAACACTTGAACCAATTACATAATAAGTGGTGTTAGTTGTTAAGCCGCCTGCGCTGACTGTGTTAAATTCAATAGGTTGATTATTAGCAGTACTTGTGCTAATACCAGTGATGTCATCAACTGTAATAACGTTTGTGCTAGCTGTGGTAGCAGTAACGTTACCTTTAGCATATCCACTGCCAGGTTCTACTAAACGAATTTCAGTAATTGAACCACTTGCGGCTTTCATACGTCCTAAAGTTGTTATACCAGCACGAATACTTGCGCCAATTGTACCACTTGTATTACTTACTGCGACAAACAATGGTTGTGGGCCTAATGTAGCACTAGATACGTTACCAAATGTTACTGAACTCCAGTTGCTTGAACTTGGTAATACACGTTGAGTCCAGTTAATACCGTCTGGGCTAGTTGCACATACGTTAGTGCTCTTAGCCACTGCTACGAATAAACCTTCTGCATAAGTCAATGAAGACCATGTTTGATTTGAACCAATACCCGCTGGACTTGCTGTCCATGCCCAAGTACCCGAAGTACTGTTGTATAAACAATAAGCGGCTGTTGCACTACCGCTGGCAATTGCTACAAATCGGTTGTTACCCCATGCAATAGCTGACCAGTTACTTGAGCTTGGTAAGTTACCTGCGGCTAACCATGATTGACCGTTGATGGAATAGCTTGATATATTACCACCGTAGTTAATAGCCATAAATGTACCGCTATTTGAACCACCTGCACCATAGGCAACTGCTGAATAGTAACCTGCACTTAACGCTGTTGGAGTTCTTGAAATCCAAGTTAAGTCAGTTGTTGCTGTTGCGGCAGCTGATGCCGCAGTACCTGTACCGCTTGCACCACCTACTGCTACATACAATCCATTTCCGTATGCAAGTGCTTGTAGGTTAGATGCTGGAAGTGCTGTACCGCCACTTGATCCAGATACTGTCCAAGTACTTCCTAAACCAGAAACTGGAGTAAATGCCGCATTTGTACTTGCATTAGATATAGCAACAAATCTTGCTGTTGGATCTAATATAGTTACAGTTGGAGTGGTAGTGTAACCGTATCCATAAATGCTTAATCCAATTGCACTTACACCTGTGTTGGTTAATGTTGGTGTTGCTTGAGCTTGTGTTGCAACATAGGTAAAGTATGCACTACCAACTTGTATTGCAGTATAGCCTGTTGATGTTGTATAATCAAACGTTGGATAGCTTGCACTAGTTGTACCGCTAGTTGTACATAGATAAATTCTACCTGAACTAGCCACTTGGTAATATGTACCGTTGGTTACAGAACTACTCAATGGATAAACTGTTGGAGTTAATCCTTGAGGTTGAGCAATAGTAATTGTTGGAGTAATATTGTAATTTTTACCCCATGTATTAACTGTAATACTTGTCAATGCACTGGTAACTGCTGTTACTGTAGGTGCGCTAGTGTAACCAGAACCGTTAATAGTCATTGTTACACTGGTAATTACACCGTTCAATACAGTACATGTTGCAGTTGCGCCAGAACCGCCGCCACCTACGAATACAATAGTTGGAGCAGTTGCATAATTGTAACCGCCACTATTAATTGTTACGCTAACAATCTGTGTAGCATATAGACCAGTACCGATAACTGCTGTAAATGAAGCACCTTGTCCGCCTAAACCACCAACGATTGCTGTAGCTTTTGCACCTTGTCCGCCACCATAAACAACGCTAGCCCAGCTCTGACTGCTTGGCATTGCACCGCCGTTGTTCCATGTGATGCCGTTTGTACTATAAACAGTTGAAGTACTACCGTTAGCAACAGCAACATAGTTGCTTGCGCCGTATGTTACTGAACTCCATGTAGCATTAACTGAACCTAATGTTCTAGAAGTAGCAGTATAAGTTGGAGCACTGTAACTAATGCGAGGTTCAACAATGTATCCAGATGTTAAATCTAGTGTATTAATTGTAGAACCAGCAACAACATGATCCCAACCTGCGGCAAATAGTGCTGTACCTACTGTACCAATAATGCTTAATCCAGTTGCGTTACTTGTAATAACTGCTACTGTGTTGGCAAATGGTGTTGTGCTTACACTAAAACTTGCTGATGACAAGTTAGCACTGTTTACATAGTAAACTGTACCAGCATCAATACCGTTAAAGCTACTTGCAAACACTACTGTTTGGCCTGCTACTAAACTGTTAGCCGCAGTAATTAAATTGTTAGTAGTGTTTACCGCAGTTACAGTAATTGTAGAACTTGTATTTGTTAATGTTACTGCACTTCCACTTAATGTTGTACTTAATGCAAATTGTGTTCCAGAGAAGTTAGCACTGATAACATAATATATTTGTTTTGCATTTAAATTGCTAATTGCAGAATTTAAGTAGATTGGCATACCTACATATATTGTAGATGTGCTAGCTACTGTTACTAAGTTGTTAGTACTTGATGTTGCTGTAATGTTTACAGTATTGAAACTATCTTTGATAATTAATGCATTTTTAGTACCGTTTTGGAAATCTAAAATATTTGCATATTGTCCAACACCTGTACCTGCAATAATCTGTACACGCATACCATTGTATGCTCCAGTTAGTGCTGTATCGGTAGCCGCTAATTGGATAGTAACTTTATCTGCACCGTTGCTTGAAGCGTTTGAACCTTGTGCAACGTTAGTAGATGTTACATAGCTTGTTCCACCTACGCTAGTAGATGAAGCATCACCATTATCAATTAAACGAGTTTCAAAGATAGATGCATCGCGGAATTCATCTTGGAATGCGGCCGCATTATATCCAGAACCACTAATTGTTGGAACGCTGTTGGTATAGTTAGTACCTGCGTTTTGATATTCAAAACGCAACACGTTACTAGTTGCATCTGTTACTGTATTAGTAATTTGTGCTGGGAAATAACGATTGTTTAGTGTACCATAGATAGGTGTTTCAAATGTATCAACACCTTCAGCAACAACACCATATGTACCATATGAACTGTTACCGTTAGTAGCACGAATCTTACCACCTAATTCACTTAGATAGCCTGCATAACCATAGTAGTTAAACACTGACACTAATTCAGCTAGTGCTTGGCTACCTGTTACCCAGTATCCAATACCGTCACCGATAATGGTTGTGTAATCGTTAGCAACCATTGAACGATATCCGCCTGCATGTAGCGCACCGTCAACTTTTGCACCCACACAAGCATAGCCAAACATTGTGCAGTTTTGTGTATAGCATGAACGTGAATAGATCCAGCTATTTGAGTCAGCAGGACCAAAGCCTGGATCCAATGAAGCATACGCACCAGCTGTTGGACGTTTTGTTCCAAAGCTGTTTGCAGAACTTAATGTTCCTGTTAAACCTGTTAATGTCATGTTACGTAAGCCAGTTGCATTACGTACTTGGAACATATTTTGTGTTACAGATCCGCTAACTGCATTGTTATACAGTTGAATAGCTCTCATTGATTTGTAATTGCCTGGGAATTGTAAATCATAAACTAATGCATTTACAATCGCAGTTGTATCACGTTGACATTTAGCCACGTTATAGTAATATGTTACTGTAGCATAACCGTTAGCAGTTGTTAATGCTTGAGTACTTTGTGTACCTTGGCCTGCTTGAACTGTACTTACTGTAAATGTTGTTGTACTGCCAACTGAGTAAACATAGTAAACAGTTCCTACTACTAATCCGCCAAATATTCCACCAATTACAGCAGTCATTGATCCAGTTGCTGTTGCACCAGGAGTAAACAATGTACCGCCATAAGATGTACTAATAGTAATTGTTGTACCGTTAACAATGCTTAAAACATAATATGTTCCAGCAGATAATGTTGAAATAGCAGTACCGCTTACTACAATAGGCATACCAACTTGTACACCAGTAGTTGTTCCAACAGTAATATTACCGTTTGTATTAGTTCCAGTAACAGTTGTGTTTATAGTTGTTGCTGTAAATTGTACTGGATCACCAACTGATAAATTGTGAGCAGATGCTGTTGTAATAGTTCCGTTTGTTGCTGTTCCTGTTACGTTTCCGCCAAATGTTGCCGCGGTATATGCACTAGCTTCGTTAGCTAAGAATGCAACGTTAGCACGTAGAACTTCTGCACCTTGTACAGTAGTTTGTGTGTTATCGTATGTTACAGTTCCTGTCCATTGTGTGTTATTACCATAGGTAGTTGTTATACCTGCGGTAGCATTTGCTGTTAATCCGCTCACTGTGTTAGTAATTGTATAAGCTGTACCACTACCAAATTTAGCAGTAATGGTCATAGTTGTTGAACTTGGAATTGTGTTGATATAATAAACGTTATTATTCCATAGACCACCGTTGGTATTGATAGTTGCTGTCATAGAACCACTTGCTGTTACAAGGGTAATTGCGCCGCCACCAAATGTTGTACTAATTGTAATATTACTTCCGCTTAAACTTGCGATATAATACATTTGATTTGGAACAACGTTGCCAAATACAACACCTGTAAAATAAATCTGTTGACCAACAGCAACACCTGTAGTGTTACTTAGGGTAATTAAGTTGCTGGTTACGGTTGTATTTGTTGCAGTATAACTTAAATTAGATCCTAATGCTGTGAATGTAATTGGCATACCAACTGTCATATTGCTTGTGCTGTTAACTGTTAGCACGTTAGTACTTGTGGTTACACCTGTTAAGATTGTAGTTTGAGCACCATAGATACTTTGTACCATATCATTAATGATAGCTTGTGCTCTAACAACACTTCCACTGGCCGCAATACTCTTTATCTTAAATCCTAAGAAAGTAATTGCGCCTAATGTAGCATTAAGTTCATTATTTGTATTAGCCAACAATGCCAATGCGCTAGCATTTAATCTGTTGTATGCACGACCGATTGTAATAGCATTGAAGTTACTGCCAAATAATACGTCATAACTGATACCACTAGCAATCAAACCAGCATCTCTATTAGATAAAGATTGGCTGATAGGATATGCTTGGTTAAATTTAGTTACCCAGTTTTGAGCATCTGCGGCAATTTCAGTTAAACGTCCTTGAATTTCTGTATAAGCTGTTTGTAAAGCCGCTGTGCTTACTAGTGCATAAGCGCCACTATCTACAGGAGTAAATGTTGTTTTACTTGTAAATGTTGTAGCTGATGAAATTGTTTGGCTTACGCTAACAGTCCAGCTTGTTCCTGAACCTGCTGTAATGTAAGTACCTGCGGCTACTCCTGTGCCAGTAAGAATTTGTCCAATAGCAATAGTACCGCTAGTTACAGAACTAACAGTTAATGTAGTTGTTGAAATTGTACCAACAAATACTGCTGTACTATTTTGTGCTGTACCATTTTGCAACCAGTAAATTACATCACCAACACGTGACTGAGCAAATACTGCGGCAGCGGCCGAGCCTGTACTACCAGCAGTTGATTGCGTTACACTGTTTCCTGAACTAGGAGTAACAGATTGTCCTTGAACAATTTGTCCTATAATAGTTTGTAAACGTTGTAGTGCGGCTACAGTAGCTGGTTGATATGCTGTTAAAATTTGATTAACGTTTAATGAATAATATGCACTACCGTTAATTAAACTTTGGTTGTTACAGCCGTAGGCCATATCGTATTGTAAACCATCTAGGATAAATCCAATGTCACGTAATGACTCAACTTGGTTTGTAGAACCAAATGTTGTCCAAACACTACTATAGTTTGTGTTTAGATATGCGGCAATTTCAGCTTTAATAAAGTTGTAATTGTTAATAATCTGCGTTACAGCATAGCCATAAGTTGCCAAGAATGATCCAGTGTTGTATCCTGTTAATGTTGGAATAGTAAACGGTACTGCTTGTTGATAACCATTTTGAATCATGTCTTGGATCAATGCAATATCTGTTAACACAGTGTTAACAGCCGCTTGGCTACCTGTATCACCAGCTGGTAATGTTGTTACTTGTGTAGCTGTATTACCTGTTGTAGGTGTAACTGTTGTGTTAGATAACAAGTTTGGTAATACTGCTGAAATACGTGCTAGAGCAGCCGCTGATTTTGGCTTGTCTGTTACAAGATTTAAGTTAGCACTTGCTGGTTGAACAATAGTTGAACGTAACTCGTCGCCAACAATAGCAGTATACGCAGGCACAACGATTGGCAATACTTCATTGTATGTGCCTGTCTTAACACTGATTGTTGTTGCAGGAGTAATAACTGCTGGAACTTGACTTGTATTTCCAACTGTTAATGCATTAATAAGAATTGTTACTAAGTTTTGTGCTGTAGTAGTTGTTCCTGATTCTGCTGTTAGACCAGTTGTAGTATTTTGTATAGCACGGTTACCTGAACTAATACCGTTTAATGCTTGATAATTGTTTGTAGGTGCAGTATTAGCTAATACATTACCAACTAATGTTGACAAATATTGCTGTGCGGCAATAAATTGAGCAATTTCGTAACCTACCGCAGAGTTGATATAACCAGTACCTGCTGAGTTAAAGAAAGCCAATGTGTTTGTATAAGTTTTGTATGTACCACCATGACTAATGTCAAATACAATACCGTCAACTACTAATCCTGCATCACGTTGAATTTCTGTTGGCAATGAAGTGTAATAGGCCGCAGTTGCAGTACCTGTACCAGCGGCTGTTAATGCTGTGCCATTGTAAGTAGATGCGATTGTAAAGCTAGTATTAGTTGTAATAGATTTAACATAATACACAGAACTAGAAGTAAATGCGCTTCCGCCAATAGTTAAACTACCAGTCTGTGTAGTAAAGTTGATTGGCATACCAACTGTTAAACCGCTTGTGTTTGCAGTAGTAAATGCTCCGCCTGATGTTCCAGTTACGCTAGCTTGGAAAGTATAGGTAACATAGTTATATACTTCCTTGATAATAAATTGTTTATTAACAGCTAAAATATAACTTGCGTTAGGATTTAAATAACCATTTTCTACTTGAGCACATGCGTAACGAATAGTTGCCCATGGTTTATCAATAGTTGTACCTTGACTGTTTGCAGTTGTGTCAACTCCAGTTGATGCTACGTATACAATATTATTGATTTGTCCATAATATTGCCATGCAGGTGCATTATTGTTTACGCGAAGTACTTGTCCGTCTGTACCAATTGGTAAACGTGTTGGGCCATTTGCTCCATAGTAGAACATATCACCTTGTGTGGTCAACACGCTCGACTCTGCACCGCTTGCTAATAAGTTCCAGTATGTACCAGTTGAATCATTATCTGGGCGATTACCTGTTACGGCAATATGTGCAAGTGTACAGATGTAACTGCTTACACCCCACATTACAACGTCACCTAATACATAAGTAACACCGCTTGACCATGTGACACTAATACCACTCACAGTGATAGTTTGGATTACACCTGATGAAACAGTTCCTACTGTAATTGTTAAATCGTTTGCTGGGCTCAAACCGCCTAGGCTTGTACCTAAAATTTTAATAGTATCAGTAGCCGCATAACCTGTACCGCCACTGGCAATTGTTACAACATATTTTGTACCTTTAGCTTGAACGTTAAAAGTTGCTGTTGTACCGCTACCACTTGTACTGTATTGAGATACCGCACTGTATGATTGTGTAGTTGGGTTCCACTTGATACCAGCATTTAATTGTGTCCAGTAACTAGCAAATGGAGGTTGAGTTTGTGTTGTGCCTGTTGCTGTACCACTTGCGGTTGTAAGAGCAAATACTGCTCCACCACTTGTTGCGCTAATTGTAAAATGTGTTGCATCAACTACAGAACTTACATAATAAGTTGTGCCAGAAACAATACCGCCAAAAGTGGTTCCTGTAAAGATTACAGGTAAATTTGGCACTAATGACGCTGTGCTATTTGCTGTAATTTGGTTAGGACGAGTACCGTCTGTACTTACAGTTGTATTTGTAATTGTAAATGTGCCGTTTTGGCTATCTGCTGTTGCTAGATATGTATATCCGTCTAGACGAACAACGCTACCTACTTTATAACCAGTTGAACTGTTCCAATCACCTTGGAAAACTAAACCAGTTGTAAATGGTTGCCATGCACTAGGATTAGTTGTTGGAATTAATCCGTTGTTGTTTGTGATAGCAGTATATGTATAACCGCCGTATGTAACCATATCGCCTACGATATAGTTGTTGCTAATATTCCATGAATTTTGGAATTCAAATCCGTTAACAAAAATACTGAACTTACTAGCGTCAATAGTTGAACCACTGCTAGTATGTGCAGTTGTACAAATCCATAAGTCTGCGCCGTAAGTTACTACGTCATTAAGTTTGTATCGTACACTTGATCCACTCCATGTATTTTGATAGATGAATCCTGCATTGAATACGTCCCAGCTACTTTGATTTGCTTCTAAACCCAAAGCAGTTGTATTTGCACTAACGTGAGCAGTATTACACAAATAAGTGTAACCGCCGTATGTTACTAAATCGCGAGCTTTGTATCGTGTGTTAGTTGCCCAGGCTGTTGACCAGTTTAAGTTAGAAGCAAATGCTGTCCAGTTTGACTGATTTGCTTCTAAACCTGTTTGAATTGTTCCAGCAACTGTACCACCACTGGTATAAGTTGCTGTAGTTGCGTTAGCATAACTAACGCTAGTTGTTGTACATGCTGTAACAGTTGCAGTTGCATTATATCCACTGGCAGTAGTAGTAATGCCTGCAATAGTAATACTAGAACCAACTAGGAATGGCTGAACTACTTGGCTAGCAAAAGTAATAGTTGCTGTTGTACCTGTACCGCTTGCACCAGTTACAGTCAAAGCCGCATTTGATGCTATGCTTTGATGCGGAGTAGTACACTCATAAACTACGCCGCCGTATAAAACTAAATCACCTAAATTGTAATAAGTGTTGTTAGTCCAATTACCTGTCCATCGACTTCCGTCGGCAACAATATTCCAATTGGTTGGGTTAGCTGTTAAGTCTGTAGCAAATAATGCCGACGCTGTGTGACTTTGTACGCAGATATATGTTTTTCCGCCTACTGTTACCACGTCGTCTACCACGTATGCTGTGCCGGTAGTCCAAGCACCTTGGTATACAAACTTAATTCTACCTAGTTTAAATTCTGCCATTTTTCAGTTCCTCTGATGTATTTATCTTTACTATATTTCTTACATTTACTAGCGATGGAAAGCGTTTCTTGCAAAGAAAGCTAGGGCCGCCGCGTTACCGTCAACTCCAACGTTTACTAATCCCAAACCTGGGTTTTGAGCAAAATTAACCTTGCTTAACATTTTAATTGACGATCCAGTTGTGCCATTTGGCACTGTTGACTTAATGTATACTGCTCCACCAACGCTGATTGTACCTGCAATTAATTGTCCAGTGAATGTGTTGGCACCGCCCTGACTTAAACGACTATTCAAATATGATTTAATAGCCTTTTGTGTTGGTATAATGTAATCACTGTTTGCTGTAAATGTACCGTCTGTACTAAATTGTGTAATTACAACACTTGATCCGCCGACTGCAATACCGCCCAAGCTCAATGTGCTTAATCCTGTCAATCCAAATTGGCTGGCACTTAATGTTACAATACCTGTTGCTTGCTGAACACCAAACAAATTACCAACTTTAAAGTTACCATCTTGGTCGGTACTGGTAAAGAATACACGACCATAGTTAGCTTCAACTGTTTGATTATTTGAAGTGGCTACATATCCACCTACAGGATACCCTGGGTAATTACTGTTAACGAAATCGCCATAACCAATATTCAAGAAGTCATGATTTGTTAAACGTGCTTGACTATACTTGCTACGTATACTCACTGTAGTTCCGTTAGCAGTTGAGTTAGCAGTTGTCATGCTTGGACTAATACTAACGTTAGCTTCCATATACGGAACTACTGTATTGTAAACAGCGTATGCACTAGTTACTTTATAAACTTGAGTTACTCCAGCGATAGTTAAGTTATCACCCGGGCTTGGTAGTCTTGTTAAATTATTTAGAATAATTTGTAAGCCAGTTTGATACTGATCTGCATATCCGTTACCTGTTATAACTACAGCGGTTGAGTTGGTACTGTAACCTAACCCTCTGTTGTAAAATGATGGACTACTTAGCACACCGTTAGAAATTCTAGGTGTTACTACTGCCAGTGTTGTTACGTTTGGATCTGTAAATGTTACTGTTGGTGCAAGACTATTACCGCCACCTGGTTCCCATTCGTTAATACTTGTAATAACTCCTGATGTTACCGATGCGCGACCTTTAGTTTTTGCACCAGCAGATATATAACTACCAGTACTTTGGTTAGCCAATGTAACAAACAATGAATTGTAAGTTCCTAAAGTTAATCCAAATGCCGCACATCCATATCCATCATTAGTTACGGTTTGCTGTGTCCATTGTAATGCATCTTCTGTCCAATATGCTGTTGTGCTAATTGCCGATAATGCTACAAATAATCCATTACCGTATACAACTTTGTCAGCGGTAATTGCAATATTGCTACTATACCAAGTTGATCCGTTAATAGTATAAGCGGTAGTATTGGATGTATTGCTTACCGCAACAAAAATACCTTGTCCATATGCTACACTGCTCCAGGTTGTACTTGCTGGTAAGGTACTTGCTCTCCAAGTGATACCATCTGAACTGTACATAGCCGCTGTGCCGCCAGAACTAATAGCTACAAACAAATTATTACCATAAGCTATACTGGTCCAAGTGCCTCCACTTGGTAATCCTGCTTGAGTTCCAAGTATGGTTCCAAATGTAGCTGATGTATATGATCCAGTTAATGCAAATTGTACTTGTGTTTGGCTACTACTTGTAACCGTAAATGTTGCATTTACATTGTTAACTGTACCGCTAGTTTGTGCTGGAGTAAATCCGCTTAATGTAACAGTTGTTCCAACTACAAATGGTGTGTAAGTTTGTGAATTAAATGTAATTGTTGCAGTACCGCCTGATACAGTAAACCCTGTAATTGCTGATGATGTAATAGTAGTAGCTGTTTGACAATTATTCCAAGTATTGCCATAGTTTGTACTATACGCACCTGTGTTAGTTCCTGTAGCAATAGTTACAAATGTTCCATTACCGTAGGCAATGTTACTCCATGTTGTTGCACTTGGAAGATTAACTGTTCTCCATCCTGAACCGTTTGATTTACTAACGGCCGCTGTAGAGTAACTCATAGATTGTGCGCCTACACCGGATGCTACTGCTATCCAATAACCATTACCATAGGCTATACCAGTCCATGTTAAGTTGTTTGGCAGTGCTATTTGTGTCCAGTTTGAACCATCGGTAGTTGTAGTTGCCGCTGTGCCACTTGTTGGAATCGCAATCCAACGTCCATTACCATAAGCCATGCTAGTCCATGCTGTACCAGCGGCTAATGTTGTAGTACTGTTAGCAACACTTTGTGAGAATGGAGGAGCTGTAAATGTAGTTCTTGGTTCAATGTAATATGTACTTGAACTATCTAATGTAGCTTGGATTGGTGTTCCTGGGTTAATATGATCCCATCCTACTGCCGCCACATTCATTGAACCTGATTTGTTTACCAATGATATTGAACTTCCGTTAGGTGTTGTTGCCACTGTAAATGATGTTGATGTAGGAATACTATTGACATAGTATGTTGTTCCAAGAACTACACCTCCAAACAAACTAGTAGAGAATGTTGCGTTCATTGCACCTACACCCAATGTTACTGTTGCTTTCTTAGCAGTTGTAGTACCAACCATCGATCCACTAGTTGTAGTTAATGTTGTAGCCGCAGGACAAGTTCTAACAGTTACTAAACCGGTAGCACTTGTCAATGCTACTGCGCCGCCGCCAGGAGCTTGACTGATAGTAAATGTTGTGCTATTATTAACAGCTAGTACGTAGTAAATGGTTTCAGCCATAATACCACCAAAAGTATTTCCAACAAACTGTATTGGTTGATTTGGTACAAATCCTGCGGTTGATGTAACAGTAATCAAGTTAGTACTTAATGCTGTTGCTGTAGCGTTAACTGTGATTAAACTAGAAGCAACACTAAATGTAGATGAGTCAATAATTTGACTGATATAATATTTCTGACTATCAACAATACCACCAAATACAGTATTTGTAAACACAATCGGTACTAATGGTTGTAAAGAAGATGTGCTCGATACTGTCATGCCACCGTTACTTGAATTAGTTTGTGTTACTGTAACTGTATTCAATGTTCCTGATATTGTAAAATCATTACCGTCAATGATATCTTGAATATAGTATGTTGTACCAACACTTAATCCGCCTAATGCACTTCCAGTAAATTGAATTGGATAGTTTACAACCATGTTAGATGTTGAAGCTTGGATGTAACTTGTGTTTGAACTAAAATTCATAACCATAGTGCCGCTGGCGGTATTCAACTGCCATACGTTACCGTATGATTGGTTAGTAATTTGAATTGTTTGACTGTCGATAATTGCGTAAATGTAGTATACATAACCAATTTGCACAGTACTGAAAATTGCGCCAGTACCAGCCGCAAATTGGATTGGCATGTTAACATAGAATCCAACAGTGCTTGAAACTGTTAATGTGTTTGTATTTCCACCTACTGCGGCTGTCACAGTTACCTGGCTCAAACTAGTACTAGTAACTGAAGTATTATAATATGTTGGAATAAATTGAACTGGTTGATTCAAATACAAAGTATTTGTATTATTAGTACCACTTAAATTAAACACACTACCACTTGTAGTACTAGAAATGTTTAGGCTATTGAACGATTCTTTAAGAACATAAACATTCTTAGTAGATGAGTTATAATAAGAAATATAACCATACTGCCCTGCACCAGTACCGCTATTAATAAAAATTCGCATGCCAGTATAATTGCCGTTTGTATTATTATCAGACTGTGCAATTTGTATTAACTGAGTATTACCAGTTTGTGCATTATTACTAGCAGTTAAATAGCCAGCACCACCAGTTACTCCATTAGTGTCTGTAACAACTCGAGTTTGGAATACACCAAGTCCTCGAATTTCATCTGCAATCGTAACAACTCCGGTACCTGCGCCTGTAATGTTAAAGTTTGCATAACCTGTATACTTGGCAGTTGTAATTACTTCTTGGTAAAAACTTGGTTTCCACTGACCTACCCATACTAAAGGTAAACCGTATGTTCCAGCAGATCCTGTTCCACTATTAAATTGTGGCGGTGTTGTTGACGAAGTTCCAGATGTAGTAACTTGGTATACTGAATTTCTGTAGTATATGTATTGTCCTGCTGAAAATGTTGAAGTTGCAGTCCACAAGGTTGGAGTTGATGTTGGTATATTTGCAAGTTCAACTTGAGCACCATAGAAATAATTGTAAAGATTATTGCTAGATACTGAATTGTAACCTCTTGGATAAATTCTAAATTGTAATTGTGTATTCAATCCTGTTGGATCGTACACACTCATCCATACTCTGTACCAACCAGCTGTGTTATCTGTTGAACTTAATTGTTGATTAATAGCACCATATTGAACTGGGGTTACTCCACCATTTGAACTACTTGGGGTAATAGATCCTGATGTAAAATTAAAACTTACAGCACTGGTAACTGAACTTGATCCAGAGAATGTTGCATAGATATCAGCTAAATTTGCACTACCTTGCTTGACATAAAAGCTACAAGTATAGTACAACGCACTATTAATTGGTACAGTTCCTGAAGCTGTTACTGTTAAAATAGCACTACCACCCAATGATGCTACTGTAATTAAACAATCATTTACACTGTTTACACCGCCTAATTGTCCACCAGAAATGAATAGCTGGTTACCAACAACATAACCAGTACCACCTGCGTTAACTGTCACAGTGTATCCGGTGGCAGTAACAGTTACGTTAAATGTTGCACCACTACCGCTACCTGTTAAGTTAACACCGCTAATACCAGTATATGTTGCACCAGCCGCTGGTATACTAATATTTTGATATATGTATCCTGTGCCTGCTGTGTTAGTAGCACTACTAATAGTCCATGCTTCGGTTAATCCTGTCAAAGCTGTTGTATTTTTAGCAAATGTAATATTACCATCATTTGCCCAGCTTGCTCCAAGATAGTTGTTACTGTAATTTAATAAATTAGTTGTAGTTGTATAGTATGCTGAACCGGCATTGGCAAAATTTAAACGCAATAATTGACTATTTGAACCAAATGCTGATTGCACAGTTGCTTGAACTTGTGATGATTGATTGTAAATGATACCAGCCGCTGGTGTTTCAGTTACATCGTATCCTTCAGCAATAACACCATATTGTCCATAAGATGTGTTACCGTTAGTAGCACGAATACGTCCGCCTGCTTCAGCAAAATAACCAGTGTATCCATAATATGAGAACACTGAAACAACTTCAGTCAATGAACTTGGGCCTGTACACCACACGCCAATACCGTCACTGATAATGTGTGTAAAGTCGTTGGCAACCATTGATTTATTACCGCCATTGTGTAATGTTCCATCAATTTTTAATCCGGCGGCGCCATTACCAAATGCAGTAACGTTTTGTACATAAGGACTACGTCTAAAAATCCAAGCAGTAGTGTCTGTCGGTCCTGTGCCAGGATCTAAACAGGCAAAACTTCCGCCAGTAGGACGCTGAATATAATTACTATCTGGAGCTCCTAATGTTCCTAATAATCCTACTAGGGTCATATTGCGTAAGCCTGTACCGTTGCGCATACGGAACATATCTTTTAAACAATCGCCTGCGTATACAGTCATGTATGTTCCTGCCGCAACAGTTCCAGAACCAGTAGTTGCTTGAACTAATGTTGTTCCAGAATATACAAAGTTAGTAATTTGTCCATTGCTTACAGCATTGATAGTAATAAAAATATTATTATTTGCTGTTGCATTTGAAGTCATGTTAGTAGCTAACAAGTTAAGAGTATCATTAACTGCATAACCTGTACCGCCATATGCTAAAGTTACATTGAATATACCTGTTGATAATGCTGTAACATTAAATGTTGCACCAGTACCTGCGGTAGACAAGCCAGTGCCCGCTACTTGTGTGTATGTTCCAGTAAATGGAGTAACTGCAAATTGATTTGTTACATTGTTTATTGTTGATCCAACAACATAATATGTTGTGCCTAATGTTACACCGCCAAACCCTGTATAAGTTAGTGTAGTGTTAATATTAGGGTCGGCAAACTGAACTGGCATTTGGTCAGCTAATCCAGTGACTGAATTAACTGTAAATAAATTGCCGGTTGATGTCGATACTGTACATTGTAAAGTAAGACTTACTTTAGGTTCAACAACTACTCCACGCAATTCATCACCTACGATTGCTACGTTTTCTGGAACAACGATTGGTAATGTTTCTGGATAAGTTCCAGTCTTAACAAAAATAGTAGCTGTTGTTCCTGAGTTACTTGGAGGAACTGCCGCAATACTTTGATTAGTCAACGCAGTTGTTAAAATACTAATCAATGTTGACACCATACCTGGGCCACTTGTTTCTGCGCCATTGCTTAGTGTTTGTTGATAATAAACTGGGCTTGCACCTTGTAGTACTTGATAGCTTGTATTAGTTATTGTATTTGTTAAAGCAACGCCAATCAAAGATGCTAATTCATTTAAAGCCGCAACAAAGAATGAAATTTCTGTAACAATTGCCGCATCAAATAATGTAGTTGTGCTACCATAGGCAAAATATGCTAATGTAGCGGCAACAATTTGACTATTGCCACCACGTGCAAGGTCGTATGCCAATGCATCTATTACATATTCTGCATCACGAATAGTTTTTGTTTGGTCAAATACTGAACTTGGACTAAATGGGCTTGTACTGCTAGCCTTTTGTGTTAACATCCAGTAGTACATTTCATTTACTAACCATAGTTTGTTAGCTTTTAATAATGCTACTGTGTTTGGATATGCTGTGCCATTGCCTACATAATTGGTTGCATACTGAATTGTGTTCCATGGCTGGTCCCATGTTGTACCATAATCGATACGGTCAGTACCGGTTGAATTACTAACATAGTATACTGCACCAACTTGATTAATCTTAGTCCAAGTTGGTGTACCACCTGTGTTTCGTAAAACATACTGTTGTGTGCCGATAGGAACTGCACTATATGAACTAGTTGCACTACTGTAAGTTTCAATATCACCTATAGTGTTTAATGCATTTTTTCTTGCGTGAGCAACATACATTACCCAATAGGTATTGGTAGTGTCGTTGTCTGGACGGATTAAAGTAGTTGCTGTGTGGCTTTGGATACACACGTATGTTCCATTTTGCCATACAGCTAAATCGCCAACAGTATATTTGAAACCGTTTACCCATGTCTTGGTCCAATATGTTCCCGGTACTACTACTTTCCAATAAACATAATTAACACCAACAAAACTTAAAGTCTCTGATGCAGTAGGTGTGCTATCTGCTGTTGCACTAATTACCAGTGTTGTTCCGTTAGTAACACTAACTACAGCCTGACCTTGTGTGAATCCAACACCAACAATATTCATGCCTGGTGCAATACCTGCGGTTGAAGTAACAGTTAAAGTAGTTCCTGATATGTTGCTGTAGGTTGTAGATACGCTAAATGCCGCAGGATCTTGTCCGCTATTATCTGCAACTGCTTCGTACAACATACCACGACGTCTTACTAAGTCGCCAATTTTATAACTTGAACCAGCTGACCAATCATTTCTAAATTCAAAACCTTGTGTATAAACATTCCAATGTACATTGTCAGTTGATGGAACATTATTTGTGTTATTTGCACTTTCGCTAATATAAACATAACCGCCGTACTCAACAGTGTCTCCTGGTTGGTATACTGTTGAACTTGACCATGTACCAGAATATTCTTGACCTGGCAACCATAGTGCCCATTTAGTTTGGTCAAATGTAGATGTTGCTGTGTGGCCACTGTTTGCTAACCATAAGTCTGCGCCTTGCTTAACAATATCATTAGCTTTGTAACGATAACCGACGCCATTAGTTGCCCAAGAACCTTTATAGTCTAGGCCAGCAAATAAAATTGTCCAAGCACTTTGATTGGCTTCTAAACCTAGTGCTGTAGTTGCGGCACTAGTATGATTAGAAATACATTTATATACAATTCCGCCGTACTTGACTACATCGTTGCGACCGTATGCAGTGTTAACAGTCCAGCTAGTATGCCATGCTGTAAATTCAGTGTATTCAGCCCAGTTGGCAGCATCGGAAGCAAATGCTGTGCTAGAGTGAGCAGTAGTACAATAATATAATACACCACCAAAGATTACAATGTTACCTAAACTGTATGCTGTGCTTGCAGTCCACGGACCAACAAAGGTCTTACCGTCAACTACTAAATTCCAATAAGGTGTACTTGCACCGCTTTGGGTTACATAGTAAAGGTCATTGTAAAAATTAGTAGAGCTAGAAGTATTTGGAACTAAACATACGTATGTTTTTCCCTGATAGCTAACTACCGCATCTCGATTGTATACAGTATTAGGTTGCCAAGCACCTGCCCATGTAAAACGCAATCTTCCAATTTTAAATTCTGCTGCCATTTTGTATTCTTCCTATTAACCTGTCGAAACAGTTTGTGCTTGTGTATATGTATATGCTTGATTAATGCGTACTACTAATTCGCCTTGACTATCAAGATAATAATAACAATTTCTATTATCCCAACGATATTGATCAAATACTAAATTAGGATATGGACGACTATGATCTGTTGCTAGACGTCCGTCAAAAAAGTCAACACCGTATTCAAACGATTCAAAATTTCCGCCGTTAGGGCCTGGATTGTTTAATGTAATACTAGCCGAGCTAGTAATTTGGTCAATTTTGTAAAAATACAAAGTACCATCATCTTGTCTTTGCAATCCGTAAAAATATCTAGGACTATCTCCTAAGATATCTGTTATACTTGTATCGCCAACGTAATTAATTCCCATGATATTAATCCTTATACAATTTCAACTAAACTAACTACCACATCAACTGCGGAAGCTGTATTAGCTGAAACTGAAATTGTATTGCTTGAACCTAAAACTAGTTTTTCACCGCCATTAAGTACACGTAAACTTTGATTTGGTGGTAAAATTACACCGTTGACATAATATGCGCTAACTGGAGTTGGACTAGAAAAACTAATTTGTTCTGTTGAAGCTCCAGTTGCATTTTGTGACATTGTTACTGTATTTAACGAAGTGTTAAAACTTAAAACTGTAGTTCCATTAGGAATATTAGTACCAACCAGTGTTGCGCCTACTGCTAGTTCGCTAAATGTACTAACGCCAGTAATTGTAGGACTACCGTTTGAAATAGTTCCTGTGATAATTCCGCTAGGTGCAGGATCTGTAATTTGTACACTGACTGTGATATAACTACTAGTCATATTTGATAGACTAATACCTAAAATTGTTGTTTTTACGTTGCTGGCCGCAGTGTATACAATTACAGGAGTAGTTCCGACTGCTGTACTCAATGCGTTTTTAAATGTTGTTGCCATAATCTTATCCTAATGTTAACGCATACTGAACAGCAGTATCAGATGCTTGGTTTAAAGTAATACCACTTTGTACACCAGCAACACCACTCCATGATGTTCCGTTATATACTTCGACCGCTTGAACTGCATTGTCAGTATTGAATCTGATCATACCAACTGTTGGAGCTCCTGGACGTTGTAGTGTAGTACCTGCTGGAATTACTACGCCGTTTGATCCGCCAATAATAACATAACCAGTTGCAGTTCCTGTGATACTTGTAGATGTGATATTTTGACTAGGAGTTACTAAGTATGTTCCTGCTAGTCCAGATCCGTAACCAGATCCTGTACCAAATGCTGTAACAAAAGTTCCGCTTGGTATACTTCCACCGCTTAATACTGTTCCAACTACAATAGTTCCAGTTGGTGTTGGGCTTGATGCCACTGTTAGCGTAACAGGTGTTGCTGAAATTATTGTACTAGTTTGTGTTTGATAACTGCTGATACTCCATGTGCTGGCACTGCTAGTTCCAGTACCGCTCAGATTAGCTGTTATATAAGTTCCACTTAAAATTGAACCGCCACTGATAACTTGGCCAACACTAATAACACTATTGCTTCCAAATGGACTATTTGTATCGTAAGTTACGTTGGTAGATCCGCCTTGCGATAATGTTTTAGTAGACTGTGTGCTCGAATCTGTAAGATACGCAGATCCAGATGCTACAGTTAATAGTAACTGTGTACCTAATACTGTTGGTGTGTAAATGCTGGTAACTGTTCCAAGTACAGGTGTTGTTCCGCCAGTTACTGTATAAGTTATGCTTGTTGAACTAACAATACTAGTTACTACCACACTACTCGGTGCTCCACCATATAGTGCTCCAGTACCATTGGTTGCATTGATAGCACTTCCAGCAACTAATCCTGTAGTTGACCCCATACTGTTTATAGTTGCTACCCATGGGCTAGCCAATGCTGTAGAAACGGTAAATGTTAAATCATTTGTTGGACTTGTTCCGCCTAAACTTGTACCTGGAAGAGTGATAGTATCGCCTAATGCATATCCACTACCACCACTAACTAAACTAATGTTTGTAACGCTGGCGTAATTATTGCTAGCGGCTGTATGACTTACAGTAAACACAGCACCAGTACCAGTACCACTTGTAGCTGATTGAGTGACGCTGTTGTATGTACCAATAGTGCCAACCGATGTTCCTGTTAAACTTGTATAAGTTGTACTGCTACTTAAAGGTCCAACAATTTTACTAATTGTTCCAGAAACACATATTGGTCGTCTTAAAGTTAACGGAACAATCGGTACTGTAATACCTGCTGATGTTGGATCGTATACATTATTACCTGTAACAAAATTTACTTGAGCAATATCTCCTGCTCTGAATAATGCACTATTGCTAAAATTGCTACCAAGTTTTCCGGTATTTCCAGTGAAGTTTAAATTTGCACCGTAACTAGAAATGCTGGCTACACCATTAAGGAATGCCATTTCTTGACCTGCGGCATTTTTAGTTACTGCTATATGATACCAAGTATTGGTAGTCATATTTGATGCAAATGAATAGTTGCTTGTTGTAGATCCGTTTTTAATAACAGTGATAGCACCTAAAGATGCTAATTGAATTTCTAATCCGCCTGAACTAGTTGCTCCTAGCAAAGTGCTTGGGAATGTATAAGATGTTAGATAAACAAAACATTCAAATGTATAGGGTGTTGCACCGACTGAAACAGCTGGGCTAAATGCCAACCAACTTGGGTTTGGTGTTTGAGGTAGCGATAGTGCTCCGCCATAGTAGCTGGTTGGCGTACTAGTAACTGTTAATGTACTACCTGTAATACTTCCAGTAAATGTTACTGGAACTCCCGGACTGATGGTTCCTGTGAAACTAGTAGTGCTGGTTGTTTCATTAAATGTGGTTATAGCGTTTGCTGAAGTATTGGTAATTCCGTTAGAAGTAACTTTAAAATTACCAATATTAATTCCGCCAGTTCCGTTAGTAACTAAGTTTAAATTAGCATTAGTAGTGGTATTACTAATTGTATTATTAGTAAAACTCAGATTAGCTGTGTTAAAATTGTTAGCTGTAAATGATGTAAAATACGCATTATTAGCGTACAAGTTGTTCCAGTATAAACTTGAAGAACCTAAATTATATGTATTTGTTGTTGCTGGTAAAATGTTACTAGAAACACCAGCGGCAATATTTACACCACCTCCTCCGCTAGTTCCAACAGTAATATTTCCGCCAATAGTAATATTGCCCGTAACATTTAAGTTACCAGTAGCATTGATATCGCCATTAACAGTTAATCCTGAATTAACATTTACTACACCAGATCCAGTAGTAGTAAAATTAATATTTTCGTTAGTTTGTAGTGTGGAAAGAGTATTGCCAGTTAGTTGTAAATCACCAACTTGTAATAAACCTTGATAAACAACAGGGTTACTTCCGCCAGCTACTAAATTAATAGTACCGCTGGTGCTGGTAATACTGTTGCCTGAAAAACTAATAGTACCAAGAGTAGCAGTGCCACTAACATTCAGTGTTGTTATTCTTGTTGTACCGTTGACGTGTAAGTCGTTTGAAGGAGTGCTGGTGTTAATACCAACGCGGCGATTAGTTACGTCCAGATATAGTAGGTTCGTCTCAAAAGCCAGATCAACGCCATTGCGAAGAAGATTCGACTTTAAGAGCGGACCCGAAATTCGACCTAAGGCCATGTACTCTCCTCAAACCCCGTGTTTCACGGTTAACCACCTTTTCATCCTTGAAAACAAGGCTCTTTGCGGGTTTACCACAGTCTAGTATCGCGGAATTATAGGTTAAATCCCGCAGTAATAGTATTTAGCTGGTTTGAGTTTTTAACCTAGTATTAAGTCGTAAATGACGCCAAGCTCATTCATCTGTTCTTGGGTCGCTGGAGGACTAGATCCAATAGCGGCAATCCATCCGCTTCCAGAATATATCTCTAAAATGCCTGTGTCAGTATTATAGCGAGTAGTTCCTAATGTTGCAGTGACTCTTTGATTAGTAGTTCCGCTGGGAATAACTAAGCCAGCAGTTCCTGTAAAATCTATATATCCGTCTAATGTTGAACCAATAGTATAAGGATTGGCAGTTGGATTTAAAATACTATTACCACTAACCCATTGATAACCATTTAATAATACAGCACCAGTTCCGTTAGGAGTTAAATTAACATCTAAAGAACTATTTGCACTATAAACACTATTGCCAGAAAATGTTATTCCGCCTAGTGTTGCACTAGTTACTGTTTGGTTGTTAAAAGTTGGAGTATTGGCATACACTGTTGACCACACATCTGTGGATGATCCAAGATCGTAAGAATCGTTTGTTAGTGGTAGTAAATTTCCAGTAAACGGTTCTTCAAAATTGATAATATCGCCTTGCCCTATTTGGCCTAAGAATACGCTAGCACCCGATCCGCCTAAATCTCCGCCTATTACCATACTACCGGTGGTTATTAAAGTAGTTGCAGGATTAGGAAGTTTTAATCCGCCATTAATAACCACAATACCGTTAGTGTTAGGACTAAGATTTATGTTATCATTAGTTACAGGGTTGGTAATCTGTAAAGGAGTAATGTTGATATTACTAGTACCAACACCGCTGGTGGTTATTACAGGAGTTCCGCTTTGATTAGGAGTAACATAGATAGTTCCTCCATTAAGGTTAGTAACGTTGTTACTACTTACAGTCCAATAACTAGATGTTGGAGAATTGTTGTAAGTGTATACATTATCAACTATAAGATTAACAGTTTGTAATGTTTGATCGCCATTTAGATATAGAGTAGATGGCTGACTACCAGTATTGTTAATACCGATAGTTTTACCAGTTACATCTAAGTAAAATAAATCAGTATCAAATTGTAAATCAATACCTTGAAATTGTAGATTTGGAGCTAATAATGCACCACCAATTCTACCAATGTCTGTTGCGGTATCTTCTATAACATACTTGGTCATAGTTATTATTAGCTGTCGAAGCCAGCTATCACAGTAATAGGTTTAGCCGCACTTGCTGGACCTGTAAATCTTACATAAGATCCTGAAGGCAATGTAAATGTTATGGCTCTGCCAGATGCTAACGAACCAGTAGTACTAATACTTAAACCAATTGTATTGGTAAATGTGTTTACAGAAGTAACCGTAGTTCCTGGTGCAAAAACAGTACTATTAACACTATTTGTGAATACCAAAGTACCTGTTGGTGTCGAATCCGGTGGTGCGCTTAACACTAAAACGTTGCCATTAGTAACGCTTACTACAGTTTGCCCACTATCAAAACCAATACCATATACATAGTATCCTGCAATAATACTAGTGGTGCTGTTTACGATTAAGTTAGTACTAGCTGGACTATATCCACTAGCGGCAAATGAAATAGTACCACTTGGAGTACTATTGGCCGGAGCACTTAATACAAGACTGCTAGTTCCTGCGCCTGACACCACATATTGACCTTGATTAAAACCAGTACCGGTTACTAATGCGCCGTTGACTATAGTACCAGATTGTCCTGTAATTACCAATGTATTGTTAGTTACTGCACCGCTAACATAAGTTGCAGTAGCACTGACTGTATTAACAGTTGTACTAACTGTGACTGTTGGTGCAGTATTTGTTATTGCAGACCCAATAATAATATCACCAATGTTGCTAACGATTAAACTAGACGAACCTGAGTTAGCCGTTGTTGCTATTGTAGTCTCTGTTACTGGATTTGTAGCAATAAGATAGTTGGTATTATATATTTGAAAAACGTTTTCAATGTATACCATTAAGTTTGCACCTGTCCATGTGTATCCACTTTGTACAACTGATGGAATAAATGCAGGATTAATTGGACCGTATAGCGTACTAACGCCATCACCGTTGCCTAAATTTTGAATAGTAATTGCACCAGATTCTTTATAACGTAATGCTCTCCAGTTACTACCTTGGTAAACTTCAACTTGGCCACCGTTTGGATTTGTTGATGCATTATAAGGATCACTGTTGTAACGAATCATGCCTGCTGTTGGCGATTGAGCTTTGCCACTAACACCACCGGATGGCAATTGCAAACTTCGTGAAGTATTAAACTGAACCTCACTACTAGGCGTGATCAAAAATCTTTGATCAGCCGGTGCCTTTGAATTAGCGTTTAGGTTCTTTAAAAATCTCATTATACACTCAATGTACTTACAGTTGCTACTAAATTAGCACTATTTAAATATGTAGTTCCACTGCCATAACTACCTGGATCACTAAGATAACTCAATTGCAAACTAGTACTTGTACTGTTTGTACATACAAATACTCCATTGTATGCACTGTTTGAATTTCCAGAAATACTAAAATAAGATCCTACTAATGGATTTGTACCTTGGCTTGGAATGTTAAATGTAACTAAGTACGGACCAGTTCCAGTCTTACTTGCAAATGATGTAATTTGTACTGCGGCCAATTGTGGACTAATTCCACTTGCTCCACTAGCCAATGCTACTAATGTATCGCCATTACTTAATACAACTTTTTCGTTGTCAAATGTAAATGTTTCACTAGCCACTACAGGTAAAGCATTAACAATCATATTAGAATAGTTAGGTGTGCCGCCGCCAGGTACTACAAATAAACTTAAATTTGTTGTGCCAACTGTTGGTGTACCTGCTGAATACGCATTCAAGTTAGTTACAATCACTGTGGTAATTGCACTGTTGCCTGAACTGGTATACAGTGTTGTATTTGTTGTATTAATTGCTGTACATTGTACTGACATGATCTATCCTTAAAATATCATACTTAAAAGTAATGCTCGATTTTTAGCCACTAATTCGTCTGCATAGTTTGTACTATTTACAAAGAATAATCCTGTCTTGCCTGGTCCTGGAGTACCGCTTGCATACAATATGTTTCCAGAACCTGCATAAGTTGGAGTACTACCTTGATTGTCTAATTGCAATACCGCATTAACTTCTACTTTGTTATTATTTGCTGTTAATGTTAATGGATTTCCCACGCTGAAATTACTAACTGTATTGTTGGTAATTTTAACATTGTTAACATAGAATCCGTTGCTGTTTAATTGAGCTTGTATTGTACTATCTATACCAAATACTATTTGACTAGTTCCGGCTGTTGCTGTTGGGTCTGCAGGGCTATTAGGTTCTCCTGATTCTGAAAATCCTGAACTGTATGCTCTTACATAAGTTTTATTTCCTACACCGTTTCTATAAATCTGACTAACGTCTGCTTGTCCTGCTATACTTTGACTAGATGAAACATAGTTAAGAATAAATTGTCTATTAGGAATGTCGTTAGGATTTAAAACGTAGTTTTCGTATCCTGTTTGACGTGCAATAGTTAACACGTTAGTAGTGTTTTGCAAGTCAAATGTTAAATTAGTTCCAGCGGCAGTACTAATACTGGCCAACTGAATAGAGTTAAGTTTGCCGTCAGTTGTCTTAACAACAAACGAACCTGGACTAACTGTGCTTAATGCTATAGGAGATCCTGAAGATCCAACTGTTTGTGTTACGTTAACCAAATAGGTACCAGTTCCGCCAGTACCAGTGCCTTGAGCAGTGATAGTTGTACTAGCACTGATTCCAACACCTTGCAAAATTTGATTAGTTAAAATTGTTCCCGAAGTTACTGCTGTTACAGTTAAAACGTTACCTGCAACATAACCTGTAAAACTGGCCGCTGTTGCTGGGTCATAGTGCGTTAAGTTTTCATCAAACAAAAATTGAGCCGCAACGTATGATCCACGTTCTATTTCAATACCTGATTGTCCGTTGAATGACGGACTAATACCATTCCCACTATAACTAGGATTATAGTTTAGTTGAATAATATTATCTTTAACTTGACTGTTAGTTGTTTCAAGGTAAGTTACGTTACCTTGAACATCTAAGTTACCTTTAATTAAAACCGTGCCCAAGCCGCCCACGTTACCGGTGGTGTCAAAGGTAATTGTACCACCACCTGCAACTAGGACTTTGTAATTACTTGCGCTGACGTTTAATATACGTGACATAGGTTTCCTCTAAAAGGGGGCTGTTACACCCCCATCACGGCATATTAACCGTTGTCGATTGTTACTGATACGTTTACTGATGCAGTGCCAGTTGTCCATTGTGCCACAGCACCTGTAGCAAATTGCCATGTTTGGCCGCTTGCTAACACGTTTTGTGTCAATGTAACATTGTGTCTTGTTAGTTTTGTAACAAGATATGTATTACCAGCAGAATCTGTAGCACCAATAGTCATATAACCAGCTGTTAATGGCAATGTTGCTGTTAATAAGCAAACACCATTACCATCTGGAGTTTCAACTAGATAACGACGTGAACCTTTTTGACGTGTAATATCGCTAGCTTCGTAACCTTTAACACCAGTTGGAATCCAAGCATTAGCTAAAATAGCTGGACCAAATTCACCTGATGTACCATATGTACCTTGTGTACCTGAAGCTGTTGCTAAAACTGCTGACATTGCACCTGAACCGCTTGATACTTGGATTACTAAGTTTTGGCTACCAACACCAGTTGTGCTTGTAATACTTGCAGTTGTAGTTGTTGAAACTACTGTAGTTGTAAAAAAGTTAGCGTAACTAGAAGCTAAACTAATTTGGTTTGTAGCTTCGTTTACTGCAACAATATAGTACGCACCTGCGGCATAACCTGCACTTGCGGCACCTGAACCAGTGATTGTAAACACTTGACCATTGCCAACTAAACCGTTAGCACTAGCAACTGTTACTGTACCAGCTGTTGCCAATGCTAAGGTAGTTGCGGTACCAGCAGTAGTTGTAGCTACTGTTGTTGGTAAACCTGTTGCTGATGTTAATGTTGCAAGAGTAACAGTTGAAGTACCGTTTGTAGCTGTAACAATATAGTTACCATTAGCTAGTGTAGAATCGCTACCACTTGCTACTAATACTTGACCTACCCAGAATGTACCAGCAGATTGTGCTGTACCAAATGATAATACACCATTAGCGGCAACTGTAATTGTACCTAATGTTAAACTTGCACCAGCTGTTGCGGCTGTAATAGCTGTTGCTGGAGTAGTTGTTGTTAAGTAACCATCACCTGCATTGGTAATTGTTGCGCCACTTAAACCAAATGTTAATGTTACTGTACCACCTGTACCAGTACCACCAACAACTGCTACGGCAGCACCTGGTAATGCTGTAAATGTTCCGCCTGAAACGATTGTTACTGTTCCAGTTAATGCTCCGCCTGATGGAGTAATACTGATAGTTGCTGTACCACCACCTGATGTTACTGTGAATTGTGTTGCTGTGTTAGCATAACCAGAACCACCTGCTGTAACAACTGCGCTAACAACTGTGAATACTGGAGTACCTGTTGCACGAACAGCACCTTCACCAATTTCTAGTGGAACTGGAAATGATAATGTTGGAGCTGTGGTGTATGTACCTGCTGTACCAACTGTAACACTTGCTACTGTTTGACCAGCTAAACCAGCATCGCCACTAGTAACTGTACCAGTTGTGCCATAGTTAAGCTCGCCGAAGAATCTCTTACTTAAAGGACGTCCCATTTTAATTTCTCCTTATAGAAACACGGCGTTCTAGGCCGTACGCGGTTGGATTTCCGCATAAAATCCACCCCATGTGGATCGTACTATGTATTTAGTTCATAATGAAAAAGGGCTCCGAAGAGCCCTTTAATATTGCTACAATATAAAAAACAGATTAACTGAATTTTACGTTGCTGTTGTTGATACCAACACGACCTAGGTAGTCAGCGGCGTTACCTAGAGATGAAGCAGTGTTGCTTAACTCTACATAACCATAACGTGTCATGAAGCTAACTACTGGTTCAAATGTGCTTGGATCCAACACAACACCACTTGACATCAATGGGATGTATGGGCAGTAGAATGCTGGAGCATCGCTTTCGCTAGCACCTTTGTAACCAATAAGGATACTTGTTGAATCTTGAGCATATGAGTTAACATATACTTTCATTGCATTGTTCAATGTACCAACAAACTTAGTGTTTGTAGGTGCTTCGAATGTACCTTCTGTTGTACGAGCAAATGCGCTAGTAGTAGCAGATTGTAGAATGGTTAAAGCAAATGGACTTACAACAGCCCAGTTACCTGCACCACGACGAGTACGTTGAGCGATCAAGTTAGCAACGCGGTTGATTTGAATTGCCAATGCGGCATGTTCGTCACCAACGAATGTTGCTGTACCAGATACAGAAGCTTGGTTGTAAGTTTCAATATCTGAACCAGCCAATGTTAATAGGCTAGCTAAAATTTCTTGGTCGATTTCAGCTGTAATTTCTTGTGCTAAAGCAGCCATGATTTCTGCCTCGACGTCAATACCTTGTTGGGCTTGTGCGTCTTGAGCGGCTTCAAACGTCCAGCGAGCTGATAACTTACGTGTCTTAGCTTCAACTGTTTGTTTCAAGATTTGGATGCTCATTCTGTTACCTGCTTGACCTTCTAAAGTAGCTGTTGAAGCTGCCTTAGCAGTAGCGTCAGTTTGGTTACCAGAATAAGAAGCCGCAATCTTGAATGGGCTTAATGCTTCTTCACCTGCTGTTACAGATGCGCCAGATGATGTGTCAGCATAACGCACACGTAATGTGTGGATCTGACCAACTGGACCAGTCATTGGTTGTACGCCTAACAACTCGTTAGCAATAACGGTTGGCATAACGCGACGGATTACTGGAAGAATCACGCGATTTAATGTTGCGACGTTGCCGGCAGAAGTAGCTCCAGCTGTTGGTGACTCCATCAAATACTTGCGAGTATTTTCTAGTGTAACCGCCATAACTGACTTTTTAGTGCCTTGAAGGCCTTCTAAAAGTGCTTCTTTAGTTTCCGCCCAACGTCCATTTAGTAGTTCTGACATTTAAATTCTCCTTAAATTTTTAGTCCAGCTAATCGACGAATATCAAAGATATTGTTGTCGCCGTCGCTGCTACGTGTGGTGTTGGAAACTTTGTTCCCTGTAACTTCTTTAGCCTCTACTAGTGCCTGTTTTTGTATTTGAGGAGCCTTACCTGCCACGACAGCTGGTAGATACTTGTCAAAACTTTCTGTAAGTTTTGATGTTTTCACAGTCTCCATCAATTCGCTCATAATTCCTTGTTGTTCCTTGTTTAGAGGAGCTAACAATTCATTCATGATCTTTTGACGCTCAATGCTTTCTTGCAAACCTTGAGCTTCTGCTTTTTTGCTTTCTATTACTTTTTGTGCCATTAATACATGAGCTTGCGCTTCTGTTAATTCAGCAGTCTTCAAGTCTATGACTTTGAGCAATTTAGCAGTTTCTGATTTTTCATTTAAGTAACTGGTCTGATATTCTGCGGCAAAAGCCTCGAATAGTTTGCGACCAAAATCTGCACGACGAGCCGCTTCAATGTCTTCTTTCAAGCTAGTCATTTCGGAACGTAGTCCCTCTGTAACCACTTGATCAACCATTGATGCCGCACGTTGCACAAACTGTTCTTTTACTTTAGCAAGTTGTTCTTTTCCTTCACGGATTAAACGTACCTTGGTCTCAGCAAGGTCTTGCTTGTCTTTGTAAAATTCTGCAATTTCTTGAGCCAATGCTTCTACTACGAAATCTTCTAATTTACTAAATTTGCTAGCCATAGCTAATTGATCAGCATGCATTTCACTAACTTCTGAAGCTAACTGGCGTGTAACGAATTCCTTCATTAACTCGCTTTTCTTCTTCATGTCTTTAGCGGCCTTGACTTTCATCTCAGCTAATTGCTTACGATCTTCTGCAAATTCCACAATCTCCGTAGCTAATTGATCGCTGATCATTTTGTCAACGGCTTCAATCATTACGGCTTTATCGTGTTCGTATTTTTGTGCGAATTCTTCGCGTAGTTGTTGAGTTAATACTTGGCGACTCTCGCTTAAACGAGCTTCGAAAGCATTCTCAAGTTCTGATTGGATCTCTTCAGAAATCACATTGTTTTCAAATAAAGATTTTAGTGCATCCAACATGTGATTCTCCTTATTATTGGAGTTTGCTTATTATTGATAATAAGCTCTCTTTGAGATATTTCTGTGCTTTGGCGTCACCCTTAACCTCTTGCGCTATACGTAAGGCATTTAATCCTCCCTTATTATTCATAAGGTGTTCATAAATTGGTGTAGGATATGCTCCAGGAGCACTAGGTTGAGCTACCATATCTACTGTGATAATCTCAAAATCCGATACTTCACCGGATCCGTCTGATTTGACGTTTCCGGATCCGCGACTTGAAACACCTAATTTAACTCCGCTTTCCAGCATTGTACGAATTAGTTGTCCCATAGGGGTTGGTAAAATTTTCAGTTTACCGTAACCGTTTGGACCGTCCATCCACATATTAACTATCATGTGACTGACACGGTCCAGGTTAATTTTTAGATCATCTGGATGATCCACTTCTCCGAGAACTGAATAGCCGTTTTGAATCTGATCGTTAAGGGTTTTGACAGCCTTGCCAATCTCTTGCACAGGATAAACACGCTGGTTAGCGTTTCTTATACCACCCTGGATACAAATCCCGGACATGTATAAGTTTTTTCCTTCTTTGTCATCAGACTCAACGACCATTTTTGCTTCGTTGAAACTGAGATTCTCTCGGAGG
>Ga0214170_1000129_pt1 | contig 32786 bp, 30 predicted proteins | sample TroBogEpilimnion_2_FD_153008 | JGI IMG/M metagenome (GOLD analysis project Ga0214170, IMG submission 153008) | Freshwater microbial communities from Trout Bog Lake, WI - 27JUN2007 epilimnion | ecosystem: Environmental > Aquatic > Freshwater > Lake > Epilimnion/Euphotic zone | place: Trout Bog... | reverse complement strand
GCGATCTCGTTAGTGAGTGAGAGCGCAAAGAAGCGAGATATAAGGGTTATAGCAGTCGAGAAAGATGAGGCGGCCCTGAAGTGGCTCAATCAGAATATTGCGAAATTTGATCTGCCGATTCGCGTCGTTCACTCATCTGCAAAGGAATCGCTGGAAGGCGTGAAGTGTGATGTCGTCGTTGCTAATCCACCCTATGTTCCAACGACTCAAGTGTTGCCAGAAGAGCTCACCTACGAGCCCGCAGTAGCGCTCTTTGGTGGGTCCAGTGATGGCATGGAGATTCCCCGTGAATTCATCGCGGCAGCTGCACGTTTGTTAAAGCCAGGCGGCCTCTTCGCCTGCGAGCATAACGAAGTTCAAGGTGTGGACTTTGCCGTGGCTTTAAGTAGCGATTTTGAATCGATCGCACTTCATCGCGATTTCAATGATCGCCCCCGCTTTACAACGGCGATCCGAAAGTAGCGTCAAGCAGCTACGAACTCATCTGCAAAGGAGACTGACTCGCTCTTCTCTACAGGGCGCTCAGATTCGTTAGAAGAGCTGCGCTTTCGTGCGCAGGCGACACATCCTGTCTGACCCGAACCTGCCGCTCCAATCACGGTCTCATCATGGGCAGCAAGTGATACATAGATCAACGTTCCGAGCATAAGTAGTGGGAAGGCTATAAGGACTGCAACCATCAATCTCTCCAGTTCTCTCTTTACATCTGTGGCTAAAACGCACTTCTGCGTGGCTTATAGAGGTAGATAACAGGGTCAACCTGAACGAAGGCCCAACCGCTCGTTAAATGAACCTAAAACATTCCCTAATGTTTCCTGAGAGAGCAAGGATGAAGAAGGGCGAGGCAGATACTCTGATCTCGTGAGTATCACGTGCGAAATCCGCGTGCGACCTAACGCCTCAAAGAACCGAGTAGGTGGGGCGGCCGGTGAACCTGCCAGGTTGATTGTCGCAGTAACAGCGCCAGCGGTTGAAGGGAAGGCGAATGCTGCCGTTCTTAAGGTGCTGGCAGATGCCTTTGAGGTGAGGGCGAGAGACCTCGCAATTGTCTATGGCGAATTACATCGCGATAAACGAATAGTTATTACGGGCGATGACGCGCTTCTTCAAGCACGGTTAGCAGAGCTCTTGGGAATTCTGAGTTAGCGAACAGAGCGAAGTACTGCAGTTACCTTTCCAAGAATCTCAGCACTATCAGCTGGGATCGGCGCGTAATTATCATTTGCTGGCAAGAGCCAGAAGTGGCCATCCTTCTTTGAGAAGGTCTTCACCGTTGCTTCGCCATCGATCATCGCTGCAACGATCTCGCCCTTTTCGGCGCTCTTCTGAGATCGAATGACAACATAATCGCCATCGCAGATTGCAGCATCGATCATCGAATCACCCTTGACCTTGAGCATAAAGAGTTCACCTTGACCGACGAACTCTTCAGGAAGGGTGAAACGGTCTTCAACCTCTTGCTGAGCAAGGATCGGTGATCCAGCGGCGATGGTTCCGAGTAATGGAATTGTGGTGCCCTTAGATGGGGCGATCTGATCATCAGGCGTAGAGACTTCGAGGGAGCGGGCGTTGGTCGCCTTGCGCTTGATATAGCCCTTCTTGGTCAGCTCTTCGAGCTGGTACTTCACTGATGCTGGGGAGGCGAGGCCGGCTGCCTCACCGATCTCACGCATGCTTGGTGGATAGCCCTGGGTATCGACCGCCTCTTTGATGACCTTGAGGATCAGCTGTTGGCGCTGCGTAAGGCCATGTGGGTCGATTGCCGGGGTCTCGGGGATAGCGAGCGGAGCCTTCTTTGTTGAAGGGGCTGCCTTCTTAACGCGCGAAGAGGTGGTGACGGGGGAGGTCTTCTTTGTAGCCATGAGAAAAGGGTACCCCGACTTCTTGAGTTTGTCGAACATTTGTTCGGAAAAATGTTGCCGATGTCAGTGGGGTGGGGTATCTTTCTCATTAGAACAACTGTTCGAATCCCCTCGAAGAGTGTTTATAAGAAAGTTGAAAAGAAAGTTGGTACCTCAGATGGCACAGAGCAAACTCACACGTCGTGGTCGTAACGTTGTACGAGCACTTACTGTTGGATCGCTATTAGTAGTGATTGGCGCTGGTTTTAGCGCTGTTGGTAATGCATCTGAAAAGACAATCTCTTCGACTCCAACAACATCAGGGTATATCCGCGTCGTTGTCGCTCCAGGTGAGTCACTCTGGTCCGTCGCCGCAATGGTCGCGGGTAACCGGGATGTGAATAGCGTCCTCGATGAGATCGTCCAGGCAAATGCCTTGACCTCTACCGATGTAGCTGCAGGCACGCGCCTCCTCGTACCAACGAAGTAGTTCTTGGCGGCCCGCCAGGGCTGTCCGTTTTACGGTAGTTAGGGATATTTTCTCCCCGTAAAAAGCGTGACCTCATGGGAGTTTTGCCTGCATTCATCTCGACACGCCGCGAGGAATCGATAGAACTCTAAAGTCGAGGTGTACGGTTGGCACAAGATGTAGGGGTTAAAGTAAGAAAACCGCCCATTAGTTGTGGTTTTCCGCTAATCTCCTCCATCTGTCCCAGAATCGCCTCAAGGGCGATGAGAAGAAACGAGAAGACGATGAACTGCCCATTCTGCCGCCACGATGACTCTCGAGTCGTCGATTCGCGGCCGGTGGAGGAAGGTTCATTGATTCGTCGTCGTCGCGAGTGCACAGCCTGCGGCCGTCGCTTCACAACATCAGAGACCTCAGTTCTCCTCATCATTAAGCGATCAGGGGCGACAGAGCCCTTTAATCGTGAGAAGGTCATCAATGGCGTCCGTAAGGCCTGCCAGGGGCGTCCGGTGAACGATGATGATCTAGCTCTCCTTGCCCAGCGGGTCGAAGAATCCCTTCGCTCTGATGGCCAAGCAGAGGTAGAAGCTCAGGAAGTCGGCATGGCGATCCTCGCGCCACTCCGTGAATTAGATGAGGTGGCCTACCTGCGTTATGCCTCGGTATACCGTAACTTTGCCTCCCTCGAAGATTTTGAAGGCGAGATCGCACTTCTCCGCGCCGCTCCTTCATCTCACGATTTATCAGCAACACCGGTTTCACTCTCGACAAAAACGCTCTCCCCGGCGAATAACTAAGCACCTGTACTACCGCACCACTTTTACCCACTCATCAACACATAAGGAGCAGTACGAATGTCTATCGTTAATAAGCCCGCCGCGGAGCGCAAGTCCCAAGTTAAGAAGTTGGGTAAGGGCTTAAGTATTGAACGTATCTACACCACAGCTGGTGTGCATCCTTATGATGAAGTGAAGTGGGAGCGCCGCGATGTCGTCCAGACCAACTGGAAGTCGGGCGAAGTCATCTTCGAACAAAAGGGAACTGAGTATCCAGATTTCTGGTCTGTGAATGCATCGACCATCGTGACCACCAAGTACTTCCGCGGTGCTGTCGGTCATGACAACCGTGAATGGTCACTCAAGCAAGTGATCGATCGTGTAGTTCTTACCTACGTCGCATCAGGTAAAGAGAATGGCTACTTCGCAACTGATGCAGATGCAGAGGTCTTCGAACACGAACTCACCTACATGCTCTTGCACCAAGTCTTCTCTTACAACTCACCAGTCTGGTTCAACGTTGGAACCAATGCACCGCAGCAGGTATCAGCATGCTTCATCTTGTCAGTAGATGACACTATGGATTCGATCCTCAACTGGTACCGCGAGGAGGGAATGATCTTCAAGGGCGGTTCAGGAGCAGGTCTTAACCTCTCTCGTATCCGTTCTGCAAAGGAGCTCCTCAAGTCCGGTGGAACCGCATCAGGCCCTGTCTCCTTCATGCGTGGTGCAGATGCATCAGCGGGAACAATCAAGTCCGGTGGAGCTACCCGCCGCGCTGCAAAGATGGTTGTTTTGGATGTTGATCATCCAGATATCGAAGAGTTCATCGAGACTAAGGTCCGCGAAGAGGACAAGATCCGCGCACTCCGCGATGCAGGATTCGATATGGATCTCGGCGGCAAGGACATCATCTCTGTTCAGTACCAGAATGCAAATAACTCAGTTCGCGTAAGCGATGCCTTCATGCGCGCATACGAGAATGGTGAGCAGTTCGGTCTCGTTGCTCGCGCAACTGGCGATGTCATCGAATCAGTCGATGCAAAGCAACTCTTCCGCAAGATGGCAGAGGCAGCATGGGCTTGTGCTGATCCAGGAATTCAATATGACGACACGATCAACGAATGGCACACCAACCCAGAGACAGGTCGCATCAATGCGTCAAACCCTTGCTCTGAGTACATGTCACTTGATAACTCATCATGTAACTTGGCATCACTCAACCTCTTGAAGTTCCTCAATGCAGATGGCTCCTTCGATACAAAGAAGTTCGTCAAGGCAACAGAGCTGATCATCACCTCGATGGATATCTCAATCTGCTTCGCTGACTTCCCAACCGAGCCAATCGGTGAGACAACACGTAACTACCGTCAGCTCGGAATCGGCTACGCAAACCTCGGTGCCCTCCTTATGGCATCAGGCCTTGCCTACGATTCAGATGGTGGCCGTCAGCTCGCTGGTGCGATCACATCACTCTTGACCGGTACTTCATACCGTCGCTCTGCAGAACTTGCAGGTATCGTCGGCGCCTACGAGGGTTATGCACGTAACGCAGATGCTCACGCCAAGGTAATGAAGAAGCATGCAAATGCCTCACACTCAGCGAAGTCAGTATCGACTCTCGATCGCGATGTCTGGACCGAAGCGAATAAGCAGTGGGATCTCGGTATCGAGATCGGCACAAAGAACGGCTGGCGCAATGCGCAGGCTTCAGTTCTCGCTCCAACCGGAACCATCGGCTTGATGATGGATTGCGATACGACAGGTATCGAACCAGATCTCGCCCTCGTGAAGTTCAAGAAGCTCGTTGGTGGCGGGTCGATGCAGATCGTTAACCAGACCATTCCAATGGCACTTCGCAAGCTCGGTTATGCCGAAGAGACTGTTGAAGCGATCGTCGAATACATCGCAGCAACTGGAAATGTCATCGATGCACCAGGTCTCAAGACCGAGCATTACGACATCTTCGATTGCGCAATGGGTATCCGCTCAATCAGCGCAATGGGCCACGTTCACATGATGGCTGCTTGCCAGCCATTCCTCTCGGGCGCAATCTCAAAGACAGTGAACCTGCCTGCAGATGCGACAGTAGAAGAGATCGAAGAGGTCTACTACCAGGGTTGGAAGCTTGGCCTCAAGGCACTCGCTGTCTACCGTGATAACTGTAAGGTCGGCCAGCCGCTCTCAGATGGCAAGGGCGAGAACAAGGGAACTGATTCCAACGTCTCAGCTGCTGTTGCAGCGCCAGCTCGCAAGCGCCTTCCAAAGTCACGCCCAGCGATGACCACATCATTCTCTGTCGGCGGCGCCGATGGATACATGACTGCTGGCGCATATGCTGATGGTGCGCTCGCTGAAGTCTTCTTGAAGCTCGGCAAGCAGGGTTCAACTCTTGCAGGCGTCATGGATGCCTTCTCAATCGCAGTATCTATCGGACTCCAGTACGGCGTCCCACTAGAGACCTTCGTAGAGAAGTTCACCAACCTACGCTTCGAGCCAGCAGGTATGACTGATGATGCAGATATCCGCATCGCACAGTCGATGATGGATTACATCTTCCGTCGCCTCGCACTTGATTACCTCCCATATGAGACACGTTCAGCGATGGGTCTCTACACCGCATCAGAGCGCGCTCGCGCACTCGAGACCGGTGAGTACACACAGGATGTAACAGAGGCACCAGCACTCCCAAAAGCACCGGTTGCAGCTGCGGCGGCTCCTGCGGTTGCAAGTAAGCCAGCTTCAGTAACTATCGAAGCGAAGCCAGCAGCGGATAACACCGCCGGCGTCGGTTCATCGATGGAGCTCTTCGAGAAGATGAGTGGCGTGAAGTCAGATGCACCTCTCTGCATGACCTGCGGAGTAAAGATGCGTATGGCCGGATCATGCTTCGTCTGCGAAGGTTGCGGCAACACATCAGGTTGTTCCTGATAAGTAGCTCGTTCAATAAGAAAGGCCGCCAGTTACCTGGCGGCCTTTCTTATTGCAATCTCATGGAGAGATCCCTAAAAGTTATCTCTTCTTAGCTGCTCTTTTAACTGGCTTCTTCGCAACTTTCTTGGCGACCTTCTTGACTGCCTTTTTGGCAACTCTTTTGGCAGGAGCCTTCTTAGCGACTTTCTTAGCCACTTTTTTGGCGGTCTTCTTCACGGTCTTCTTCACGGTCTTCTTTGCGGTTCGCTTCGCCGCTACCTTCTTGACCGGCCGCTTCTTGGTGCGTCGAATCGGGACCTCCGGGATTTCGACGAGATATTCCATGGGGTAAGGATAGTGGATAGCCCGAACGGATTGCCCTCATGCGAATAAGATCGGCACATGGGAATGCAGGAGTTAGTAAGAGAGTACGAGCAGGCAACGGCTGATTTTCTCGCAGCAGCCAATCAACTCACCGAGAGCGATCTCGATCAGGGGCCAGCAGGAGAGTGGACACCACGGATGGTCGTTCATCACTTGGCACATGCAGATGCCTACTGTCTTACACGCATTATTCAAGTGCTCTCAGAGCCAGGCACCACGATCCGATCTTTCAGTGAAGAGGCCTTGGCGACGAGTGAGTTGTTGAACTATCGGAGCGCACCGATCGAACCAGCTCTCGCACTCTTTACTGCAACGCGCACCGAGACTGCCCGCTTGCTTCGTGGTACTACAGATGCAGATCTCGTACTGAGCTGCATACATTCTGAATATGGTGTGATCACGCTAGAAGCTATGATCAAACATTTCATAAACCACCCTGTTGGACATATTCAGCAGATCTTGGATGCAGTCTCTCGTTAAGTGAGCGAATCCAATACCGCATTCCTGAAGAAGGTTCGATCTGCTCTCGACGCGGCAGTCACCGCAATTGGGGGAGAGCCACGTGAAGGCCAGATCGAGATGGCCGAAGCTGTTGCTAATTCACTTGCTGATCGCCACCACCTCTTAGTTCAAGCAGGCACAGGAACCGGAAAATCTCTCGCGTATTTAGTACCGGCTCTGGTCTACGGCAAGAAGGTACTTGTAGCGACTGCAACTCTTGCGCTTCAGCGTCAACTTATTGAGCGCGATCTACCGAAGATTAAAGGCGCATTGGAGAAAGAGCTCGGCCGCGATCTCACCTTCGCTGTTTATAAAGGTGTTGGAAACTATGTCTGCCTTCAAAAGATGAATAGCGAAGGTAACGATCCAGACGGTGAAGTCCTTCTGGAGATCGGAACGCTCGAAAAGGATGCCAAGCGATTGCGCACCTGGGTCGAGACACCCGGAGTCTCGGGTGATCGCGATGATGCACCTGTCGTTGATCGCCGTGTATGGATAGCCAATAGCACTTCAGGTAGAGAGTGCATGGGGGCGGAAGAGTGTCCATTTGGATCGCGTTGTTTTGCCGTCAATGCCAAGGCGAAGGCACAGACTGCTGATGTCGTCGTAACAAACCATACGCTCCTTGCAATTGAGATCGTAGATTCTCACCCGATCCTGCCTGAACGCGATGCGATCATCCTCGATGAGGCGCATGAGTTTATGGATCGCACAACGCAAGCGGTGACCGAAGAACTTACTGCTGGGCGGGTAGAGCGTGCCGCAAAGATGGCGAAGAAACATATGCCTGGTAAGGCAGCGATTGCCTTTGATAAAGCTGCCGATCTCTTCGCGGAGGCGCTGACCGACTACGCCAGTGATGTCCGCAATGATCCAACGAAGGCTGGACGGATGCCAGAGTTGCCGAGCGTTTTAGAGGCGCCTACTCGCAAGATTAAGGAGTCAGCGGCTGCAGTCATCGCGCTGATCAATGCTGATTCAGAGATTATCGATCCAGATTCGCTCGCTGAACGAGCGCGTGTTAAAGGTGCCACCCAAGAAGTCCTCACAACCGCAACAAAGTTACTCAAACCTGGCCATGGCCAAGTCATGTGGTTTGAACCGAACTTCTCAACAATCTACTTAGCTCCGCTCCAAGTCTCTTCCGTTCTTCGTGAGAACCTCCTTACGCAGACGCCAGTGATTGCAACATCGGCGACCCTCTCAGTGGGCAAATCATTTGATGCGATTGCATCCTCGATTGGCTTTGTAGTGAATAAGAGTTCAGGCGAAGAGGAAGAGCCTGAGAGTTTTGAGAGTGGTGAGATCGATCCAGCAAATGTGCAGATGCTCGATGTTGGGTCGCCCTTTGATTTTGCGAATCAAGGCATGCTCTATCTGCCACGCCATATTCCAGAGCCAGGTAGAGATGGACCAAGTCTTGAGGCGCTGACCGAACTTGGCGAGTTAGCTGAAGCTGCTGGTGGGCGGACCTTGGCGCTCTTTAGTTCGTGGCGAGGCGTAGAGATGGCTGATGAACATCTTCGTCGAGTCTTGAAAGAGTTGAAGTTGCCGATCATCACCCAGCGACGTGGCGATTCGGTTGGCCCGTTGGTTGATCGCTTCGCGGAAGATCCACGAACTATTCTGTTGGGAACGATCTCGCTCTGGCAGGGCATCGATGTTCCGGGCCCATCATGCACCCTTGTTGTGATTGACCGTATTCCATTCCCACGACCAGACGAGCCGGTGATGGCGGCGAGAGCGGCAGAAGCTGATGAAGCAGGCGGTAGTGGCTTCATGCAGGTCTCACTCCCACGCGCAGCGCTCTTACTTGCTCAAGGTACGGGCCGGTTGATTCGTTCGATCGATGATCGCGGTGTTGTGGCAATCTTGGATTCACGCATTACAACGAAGCGTTACGGCTCAATCTTGTTAAATTCGATGCCGCCGTTCTGGCGCACCTCGGACTCTTCGATTATCAAGGAATCACTCAAGCGACTAGATGCTCAATTCACCCAAGAGGGTCAATAGCGCTGGCCACGATGCTGCAAAGCTGGGGTGTAAATTCTTGAGTACAACCTGATCGAACGGAACCCATTCGACTTGTAGCGCTTCATCATTGACGTGATGGGCTTCAACATCTTCATCTGCCTCACAGATCACTGTCCAGTAGGCCCAATCACCATGATCATCGACATAGGTTTCGATCGGTCTAATGAGATCTTTCTCAATGCCACACTCTTCATGACCTTCTCGTGCAGCGGCATCGAAGATCTCTTCATGAGAGTCGCGCGCACCACCTGGAATACCCCAGGTATCGCCGTTATGAACCCATGGGGCGCGGTGCTGAAGCAAGATTGCGCCGTCGCGAACAAGGAGGAGGCCAGCTGCACCGTTGAGGCCCCAATGTCGATTGCCGCACGAGCACTCAACCCAACCATCACCATCGCGAACTGCCATGCCAGAAACCTACCTCGTATCCACAGGATCACTTATCTGAATCTCCGATATCCACACTTATTCAAAGTTGATACGAGGCGCCTTCGTGAGTCACCTACGCTGCATGGGTGTACCCCATCAAAAGATTCTCGTTCTCGATTCTTCTCTTGACCTCACTCTTTTCGGGGACGGTGATCACATCTCCCACCTATGCATCGCAATGCACCAATAATGTTTGTATCGATGTGCATACCGATCCCATCACAGGAAAGGTGATCATCGATGCTACAAAGAAGATCCCTGGCTCAACGATTGCACCCGTAGCACCCAAGCCGGTTGTGCATCCGACACCGAAACCGACTGTGAAACCATCACCGAAACCAACAGTGAAACGAACTATCAATCCCACACCTCGCCCTTATGTGCGGCACGTTCCCTATGTTTACCACCCACCAAAGCCAAAGCCGGCAGCAACGATCGCTCCACCCAAAGAGGTGGCAGCAGTAAATCTGGCAGATCAGATCTCACAACTTCTTCCGATGCGACATATCTACGTTCAACCGCCGACCGGAGTAATCGCGCAGATTCCTACCTACTTCTGGACGGATACCAGCTCCATCTTCACCACCGCCGCTTCGATATTGGGAGTTTCAGTGGGCGTTACTCTCAACCCAACCTTTCTCTGGCAGTTCGGAGATGGAAGTTCATTCTCGACAACGGATCCAGGAGCGCAACTTCCGGATAAGACGATTACACACAGATATAAGAAGGCCGGACGGTACACCTGCACCTTGATTGTTTCGTGGCTGGGGAGTTGGAGCGCCGGTGGATACTCATATCCTGTAATCGGCAGCGCAATTATCCAGTCGTACTCCACCATGATTGAGGTTGCCCCGGCGCCCACGATTTTCGGCAATTAACAGAGATATCATAATTAACAGGGGTCAATTCTCCACAAGGCGAAAGAAATGGCGAGTGAAAGATGAGGGCGAGGGAGAACCTTCACTCATGACAACACTGACTAATCCTCATGACTTACTAGCAGCAGTACCATTCCTTATCGGTTATCACCCTGAAGATTCGCTCGTTCTATTATCAATCCGAGATCAGAGCGTGGGCGTGGCCATGCGGATTGATTTTCCGGAAGAGGTTGATCGCGATCAGATCGAGGTCTTGATCGCCCATCTACGAAGACAAGAATGCGATGGCGTATTGGTTGTTGCCTACCTACCCGATGGCGCGGCGACGCCCAATCCAATTTCGCAAGCACTATGCATCGAGATCTCGGCTGTTGGAATAAATCTCCATGAGAGCCTCGAAGTGCGGGGTGGCCGTTGGCGATCGATCATCTGCGGGGATGAAGTTTGCTGTCCGCCGGAAGGCAATCCGCTGCCAGAGTTCACCTCATCACCTGTGACCGCCGAACATGTTGCCGAAGGCGTTGCGCTTCCATATTCGGATGTGCATGAGTTGAGGTCTTCGCTCTATGCCAAAGAACCTTCGGTCGCTCTCCTTGCAGAACTCGCTCAGATTGATCCAATCGACTACTTCGCATCAGATTTCAATCGCTTGCAACGTGAAGGAGCCCTTGCGGTAGATCGTCTGATTGCGGAGTTCGATGAGAAAGGTGTCGAAGTCGGCCGTGATCTCGTTGCGCTTGTACTCGTTCGACTGCGAGACCTACAGATTCGTGATTACGCACTTGGAATAGCAGATAGTGAAAATCATCTCCTGCTCACATCGTTGTGGCGATGGCTCACCTCGCTCGCGCCGCAGGGATTTGCTGCAGCTCCTGCGACCTTGTACTCCGAACTCATGTATGAAAGTGGAGAGGGAGCGATTGCGACTCGAGCACTCGAGCGTGCGCTAGCCGATACGCCGGATTACCCGCTGGCGAAACTACTTCGTCGAACATATGCCGCAGGTTGGGAACCATCGCAATTTCGCCAGATGCGCTCAGAGCTCCACCCAAGGATCTGTCAAGCGCTCTTCGCCGATCTTCAGGAGGGGTAGTATCCATATTGGCAGATGAGGATGAATGTCGAGTGCCTTCGACTACCGTCTATCACCTTCGACTACTCAATGACGAGGAGATTTCGAGTGATTATTGGTGTTCCAAAAGAGATTAAGAATAACGAATCTCGAGTTGCTTTGACTCCCGCGGGTGCGCATTCGCTCGCTTCATCACATACCGTTCTGATTGAATCTGGAGCAGGAGTTGGTTCGGCGATCACAGATGATCAGTATCGAGCTACCGGAGCCACAATCGTTTTTAGCGCAGACGAAGTTTGGGAGCGCGCGGACCTGATTCTCAAGGTGAAGGAACCCATCCCTGTTGAATATCCGAGAATGCGGAGAGGGCAAGTAATCTTTACTTACCTTCATCTTGCCGCTGACAAAGAACTTACCCTGGCCCTGATGGCAAGCGGATCCACAGCTATCGCCTACGAGACTGTCGAAATTGGTCGATCGCTTCCTCTCTTAGCGCCAATGTCAGAAGTTGCGGGTCGGATGTCGATCCAGGTCGGCGCAACCGCATTGCAGCGGCCACATGGCGGTCGGGGGGTTCTCCTTGGAGGAGTACCTGGAGTGAAACCTGGAAAGGTTGTGATTCTCGGCGGTGGTGTAGCTGGGATAAATGCTGCAGCGATGGCTCATGGACTTCGTGCCGATGTCTCGATTCTAGATCTCAATCTCAATCGCCTGGCTGAGATCGAGAACATTTTTAATGGGCAGGTGAGAACGATCGCCTCTTCAGCTCATGCAATTGAAGAAGAACTTTTAGAAGCTGATTTGGTTATCGGTTCAGTCTTAGTGCCGGGGGCTAAGGCTCCTAAACTTGTGAGCGACTCACTTGTCTCACGGATGAGACCCGGATCAGTTCTTGTCGACATTGCCATTGATCAAGGTGGCTGCTTCGAGGGATCTCGGGCAACGACACATGCCGAGCCAACCTTTAAAGTTCATAACTCGATCTATTATTGCGTTGCGAATATGCCTGGCGCTGTACCAGCAACCTCTACCCATGCGTTAGCGAATGCCACGATCAGATATGTAATGGCCGTTGCGAACAAAGGATGGGAGCGCGCTCTCAATGATGATGCGGCGCTGGCCGGTGGGCTCAATATCCACGACGGCAAGATCATGTATGCCGCCGTTGCGCAGGCTCATGGGCTCTAGAGATCTGACTTTACATTCGCGTAACAAATCGCTGAGAGTCTGTATCCATGAGTGATGAGATGAGCAAGCAAGAGGAGTTCGTTCTCCGTACCCTGGAAGAGCGTTCGATTCGCTTCGTACGCTTATGGTTCACCGACGTCCTTGGCTTCTTGAAGTCAGTCGCGATCGCACCAGCAGAGCTTGATTCAGCATTTGCCGAAGGTATTGGTTTCGATGGCTCAGCGATCGAAGGGTATGCCCGCGTCACTGAGTCAGATATGTTGGCGAAGCCAGATGCTTCAACTTTTGCGATCCTGCCGTGGCGTACCACCGCACCTGGCGCCGCCCGCATGATCTGCGACATCACCATGCCAGATGGAACGCCATCTCAATCTGACCCACGCAATGTTTTGAAGCGAACTCTCCAACGCGCAGCCGATATGGGGTACACGTGCTACACCCATCCCGAGTTGGAGTTCTTCCTCTTTAAGAATGCACCTGAATCAGGATCAGCTCCGATTCCAGTCGATCAAGGCGGATACTTCGATCACACACCTACCGCGATCGGCCAAGATTTCCGTCGCCAGGCAATCACCATGCTTGAGGCGATGGGTGTCTCCGTGGAGTTCTCTCATCACGAAGGCGCTCCTGGTCAGCAGGAGATCGATCTCCGATATGCCGATGCACTCAGCACTGCAGATAACATCATGACGGCACGCCATGTCATTAAGGAAGTTGCACTCGATCAAGGGGTTCACGCCTCATTTATGCCAAAGCCATTCACTCAGTACCCAGGTTCTGGAATGCATACTCACTTCTCACTCTTCAAGGGTGAGGCGAATGCCTTCTACCAAGAAGGCGCGCCATTTGGTCTCTCACCGGTCGGCCGCTCCTTTATTGCAGGAATTCTTAAGCATGCCCGCGAATTCACCGCAATCACTAATCAATTCGTTAATTCATATAAGCGCATCTCTGGCGAAGGCGAAGCTCCAGCTTTCATCACCTGGGGTCATAACGATCGCTCATCGCTCGTTCGAATTCCGGCCTACAAACCACTCAAGGAGAATTCCACCCGAGTAGAAGTTCGTTCACCTGATTCAGCATGCAACCCATATTTGGCCTTTGCGGTCATCATCGCTGCTGGCCTCGAAGGAATCGCTGGCAGCTATGAACTTACCGAAAATGCTGATCCAGAGGCGCTGCCAAGGAACCTCGACGAGGCGATCAAGGCAATGGAGAGTTCTGCCTTGGTTCGCACCACATTGGGGGAGCCGGTCTTTGAATATGTCCTGCGGAACAAGCGCGCTGAGTGGACTGATTACAGCAAGCAGGTCAGCGCCTACGAGATCGATCGATATTTGCCGATCCTCTAAAGCTGATTTAGAGTTAGTCCTATGAAGCGCAGCCTCCTCCTTAGCTGCCGTGGCGGGGCCAAGTAACCGGTCCCCTCGCCGCGGGGTTTGGTGTTGCCGGTTAACAACCAGATCCCAGCAGTCACACTGCACCTAAAAGTTTTATAAGGAGAATTGAAATGACCTTTCCAGAGCAGAAGCCTTCGAAGATGCCGGCGCATCGGTATGCACCCTTTATTCCAGTCGATCTCAAAGATCGCACCTGGCCCGCAAAACAGATTACGAGGACTCCGCAATGGTGTTCGGTAGATCTGCGCGATGGTAACCAAGCCCTTATCGATCCCATGGATTCCCAGCGCAAGCTCGCGATGTTCAATCTGCTCGTCGCCATGGGTTACAAGGAGATCGAAGTAGGTTTTCCTTCCGCATCACAGATGGATTTCGACTTTGTGCGCAAGATCATTGAAGAGGGTTTGATCCCTGATGACGTTGTCATTCAAGTTTTAACCCAGGCGCGCGAACCGCTAATCCGACGCACCTATGAATCACTCAAAGGCGCGAAGCAAGCGGTGGTGCACCTCTACAACTCCACATCGACCCTTCAACGCCGAGTCGTCTTTGGTCAAGATAAGGCCGGGATCAAGAAGATCGCTACCGATGCTGCTGCTCTTTGCATGGAGTTGCGCAGTATGGTCCCCGATACAAAAATATTCTTTGAGTATTCACCAGAGTCCTACACCGGAACTGAACTCGAATTCGCACTCGAAGTCTGCGATGCAGTGAACGATATCTTCAAGCCAACTCCAGACCACAAGACCATCATCAATCTCCCGGCTACGGTCGAGATGGCAACACCTAATGTCTACGCAGATTCGATTGAATGGATGCATCGCAACCTTAAGTATCGAGATAGCATCGTGCTCTCTCTTCATCCACATAACGATCGCGGTACTGGTGTAGCTGCAGCCGAACTCGGCTATCTAGCGGGCGCTGATCGCATCGAAGGAACGCTCTTTGGAAATGGTGAACGAACCGGCAATGTCTGCCTCGTTACCCTTGGACTCAATCTCTTTAGCCATGGCGTAGATCCGCATATCGATTTCTCCAATATCGATGAGATACGTCGCACTGTTGAATATTGCAATCAACTGCGCGTACCTGAACGCCACCCATACGGTGGAGACCTTGTCTTCACTGCCTTCTCTGGATCGCACCAAGATGCGATTAAGAAGGGCTTTGACCATATGGCGATTGATTCAGCAGCCGCTGGCGTCCACGTTGATCAACATACGTGGGCGGTGCCATACCTTCCGATCGATCCAAAGGATATTGGTCGATCCTACGAAGCGGTCATCCGCGTTAATAGCCAATCAGGTAAGGGCGGAGTCGCCTACTTGATGAAGAATGAACATCACCTCGATCTACCGCGCAGATTGCAGATTGAATTTAGCCAAGTAGTTCAAGCAAAGACCGATCACGAGGGCGGGGAAGTAACGCCTGCTGACTTGTGGCAGATCTTTGAAGATGAATATCTTCCGGCTGATTCCAATACCTGGGGACGCTTCCGACTTAAAGGCTTAAGTCAGTCATCGCACATGGATGAGGATGTAAAGCTCTCGGTTGATATTGCTGACAACGGTCAGGTTCAGAGTTTCTCTGGAAGCGGGAACGGACCGATTGCTGCCTTCATTCACATCATCTCTGGCTACACCGATAAGCAGGTTCGAGTCCTCGATTACTACGAACATGCGCTCTCGGCTGGTGGAGATGCTAAGGCTGCCGCCTATCTCGAGTGCGAAGTCGATGGGAAGACATTCTGGGGAGTCGGAATCGACCCCTCGACTACAACTGCGGCACTTAAAGCGGTGATTTCGGCGGTCAATCGCGCTCTTCGCGCCTAATCACCACTACCTTCTGAGGGTGGCGGTATATCGAGATCAAGCAGTGGTGCTGCGAACCCAGAAGTTGGGCGAAGCCGACCGGATCATCACCCTGCTTACTCGCGAACATGGCCGAATTAAGGCCGTCGCCAAGGGTGTTCGCCGAACGAAGTCGCGTTGGGGCGCTCGCCTTGAACCGACGAGCCATGTCGATCTCCAGCTCTACTCAGGGAAATCGCTCGACACTATTACCCAAGCGGTGAGCATCGAGAACTTTGGCGAGCGCTTGAGCGAGAACTATCAGCACTGGACGGTCGCTAATGCCATCCTTGAGTCGGCCGAGCGCTTTACTCAGAACGAACACGAACCTGCACTCCAGCAGTACATCCTTATTACTGGTGCGCTGAAAGCGCTCGCCCATGAGAGTTACGACCCATCACTCATTCTCGATGCCTACATGCTGCGCTCGCTCTCGATCGCTGGGTATGCACCTTCACTGATGAACTGCTCAATCTGTGATGAACCTGGGCCTCATAAGTTCTTCTCCCTTGTTGGTGGGGGATCGGTCTGCACATCATGCAAGCCATCTGCCGCACCGACCCCTGCACCAGAATCCTTAGCGCTCATGTCCGATCTTCTTTCGGGGGATTGGGAGTCGGCATCTGCATCAGAACTCCGACATCGCCGTGAAGCATCCGGCTTGATCTCGGCATACCTGCAGTGGCACTTAGAAAGAGGTTTACGTTCCCTTCCTCTCGTTGAGAGAATGTAGCCGTGTCACCATCGAAAAAGGTCATCGCACCAACGCCGCATCCAACAGGTGTGCGCCCACCAAAGCTCAAACCAGAACAGATTCCTGGTCACGTCGCAATCGTGATGGATGGCAATGGTCGCTGGGCAAAATCACGAGGCTTGGCGCGAACTGCCGGGCATGAGGCTGGCGAAGCATCACTGCTGGATGTTGTGCATGGCGCTATTGAGATCGGCGTAAAGGAGATAAGTGCCTACGCCTTCTCCACTGAAAATTGGCGCAGATCCCCCGATGAAGTGAAGTTCCTTATGGGCTTTAACCGCGATGTTATTCGCAGACGTCGTGATGAGATGAATGATTTAGGCGTTCGTATTCGATGGGTTGGGAAAGAGAAGCGGCTCTGGAAATCGGTAATCTCTGAATTACAAGAAGCAGAAGAGCTGACGAAGAAGAACAAGGTTTTGACCTTAAATATGTGCGTGAATTACGGTGGCCGAGCAGAACTTGTCGATGCAACAATGGCGATTGCGCAAGAAGTCGCAAAGCGAAAGTTAAAGCCAGAGGCGATTACGGAGAAGTTGCTCTCGGCCCACCTTTATAACCCTGAGATGCGCGATGTCGATCTCTTCCTGCGGTCATCAGGAGAGCAGCGGACATCAAACTTCCTGCCATGGCAATCGGCTTACGCAGAGATGGTTTTTATGGATGTCTTGTGGCCCGATGTCGACCGCAGAACGCTGTGGGAGGCGATTGAGATCTATGCCGAACGTGAACGAAGGTTCGGTAAGGCGTAAAGGATTATTCCGGCAACTAAGCCCCAGAACGGTGCGCCAAGTTGCAGTGGATGGATACCGCTGATCGTTACAAGCACGGTTACAAGTGCAGCTTCGCGACCACGGCTCTCACTGACTGATTCATGGAGTGAATTCGCAAGTGCTGGAAAGAGCGCTAATCCTGCTAATGCAGCGAGCATTGCTGCAGGAAGTGCGCCGAAGAGCGTGAGGATAGAAGAGCCGACAATGCCGGCCGCAATATAGACAAGGCCCGTGACCACGCCTGCGGTATATCGAGTTGATCGATCTGGGTCGGCATGTTCTCCTACGGCAATACTCGCAGTGATTGCAGAAGTATTTACGCCACTATTGAGGAATCCAGCGCTGACCAACGAGAAGATTCCCGATATAACGAGTGATTGACTGTGCGGAGCCTTATAGCCATTGCTCTTGAGCACAGCAAAGCCTGGTGCGAATTGGGTAGCCAAAGTAAGTAGGAACATCGGGAGTGCAAGATTCACTAGCGAGCTAAGCGTGAAGTGCGGATTTACCCAGACGAGGTGAGTAATACCAAAGTGCGGGGAGTGGAGTGAAATCTTCTTTGTGATCGCCGAGATCACTACGCCAACTACAAGGACGAGTACAACTGGTGCGCGCATCGAAAGTATTCGAGCGAGGAAATACGCAATCACCATTCCAGCGACGATCCATGGGTTGGAAGAAAATTGAGTGAAGATTCCGACGCCGAAGTTGAAGAGCACGCCCGCTAGCATCGCCATCACGAGCTGGTGAGGTATCGCCTTCATGATGCGAGGCATCACCTTTGTTACGCCGACCACGATGAAGAGAAGAGAGACGATGATGTAAGAAGCGACCGCTTCTTCAATAGAGTGGGTTTGAAGGCTGGTGACTAAGAGGACGATCGCTGCGGTAGAGGTTGAGCCGATCATCGGCATTCGGTAACGCAACGATAAGTAAAGGCCAAGTGCTCCTGACATTACCCACGAAGAGCAGATCCAGGTTGCGGTCTGTGCTGCGGTGAAGTTGCCCGCCTTTGCTGCCTCCAACATGATGACGATCGGTCCGGTGGCTGCCACAAGTACTACGAGCACGCCAGAGATGAGCGAACTAATCCGAAGCGACCGCGGAAAATCGCGGAGGTTGGCCCAGAGCGCAAGAGGTGCGGAAGTGTTCTTCGTTCCCTTATACAAGTCGGAGTCCATATGGCGATTCTAAGACCCGATTACAGGTAAAATTACGAACCTTGCAGCCCGCAAGAGAAGTAAAAGCCGACAGCCAGCCGGAGGAGAAAATCATGGCCGCAGATCGTTTAGAGACAATTGTTAGTTTGGCAAAGCGCCGTGGGTTCGTCTACCCATCATCTGAGATTTACGGCGGATTGCGCGCATCCTGGGATTACGGCCCATTGGGCGTTGAGCTCAAGAACAATGTAAAGCGCCAATGGTGGCGTTCGATGGTTCAGGGACGCGAAGATGTAGTCGGCCTTGATTCGTGCGTGATCTTGGCACGTGAAGTCTGGGAGGCATCAGGCCATGTCGAGACATTTACTGATCCGCTGACTGAATGTACTGAGTGCCACAAGCGCTATCGCGCCGATCATTTAGAAGAGGCCTTTGAAGCGAAGAACGGTCGCCAGCCAACATCCATGGATGAAGTGAACTGCCCAAATTGTGGCAACAAGGGAAAGTTCACCCAGCCGAAGCAATTTTCAGGATTACTCAAGACCTATCTCGGTGCCGTTGAAGATGAGAGTGGTCTCGCATACCTGCGTCCAGAGACGGCACAAGGTATCTTCATCAACTTCGACAACGTCGCGCAGACCTCTCGAAAGAAGCCACCATTTGGTATCGGTCAGATTGGAAAATCTTTCCGAAACGAGATTACGCCAGGAAACTTCATCTTCCGTACCCGTGAATTCGAACAGATGGAAATGGAGTTCTTCGTCGTTCCCGGAACGGATGAAGAGTGGCATCAATATTGGATCGATACTCGCTTGGCTTGGTATACCGGTCTAGGAATTAACCCTGATCGCCTCCGTCTCTTCGAGCACCCGAAAGAGAAGCTCTCGCACTATTCAAAGCGCACCGTCGATATCGAATACAAGTTTGAGTTTAATGGAACCGAGTGGGGCGAGCTCGAAGGTATTGCAAGCCGTACCGACTTTGACCTGAAGGCGCATGGCGCAGCATCTGGCAAGGATCTCTCATGGTTTGACCAAGAGAAGAATGAACGTTGGGTTCCATATGTCATCGAACCTGCGGCCGGTGTTGATCGCTGCACACTCACCTTCATGATGGATGCCTTTACTGAGGATGAAGCACCTAATTCAAAGGGCGAGATGGAGAAGCGAGCTGTGATGAAGCTTGATTACCGTCTCTCTCCAATCAAGGTAGCTGTTCTTCCGCTATCGCGTAATGCTGATCTCTCGCCAAAGGCGCGCGATCTTGCGGCAGAACTTCGTCAGTACTGGTCTGTGGACTTCGATGATTCAGGTGCCATCGGTCGGCGTTATCGTCGTCAAGATGAGATCGGAACGCCATTCTGTATCACGATCGACTTTGAGACACTTGAAGATCAGGCTGTGACTATTAGACATCGCGACACGATGGCACAAGAGCGGATCGCCCTTGATCAAGTACAGGCGTGGCTCGCTCCGCGTCTGCTCGGGTGCTAACACAACCTGCACCACTTCGCCTTCCAATCGCAAATGGAGGGTTCGTCAATAACGAAGTGGTGCTTGATACACCAGTCGTTCTTGCACCGATGGCAGGTATCACCAACTCTGCCTTTCGTACTCTCTGTCGGGAACAAGGTGCTGGCCTCTTTGTCTCGGAGATGGTTACTGCACGCGCTCTGATTGAGCGCCACCCAGAGACGCTTCGCCTCATCACCCCCGGAAAAGGCGAGTCACCGCGATCTGTGCAGTTGTACGCAGTTGATCCAGTAGTTGTGAGTAAGGCGATCACAATGCTGATGGAAGAGAATCTCGCCGACCATATCGATCTCAACTTTGGTTGCCCAGTTCCAAAGGTCACCCGTCGTGGCGGTGGAGCAGCACTTCCTTACAAGCGTCGCCTCTTTGAAAATATTGTGAAGGCATCGGTTGATGCTGCGAAGCCATTTGGCGTTCCGGTCACGGTAAAGATGCGTGTCGGGATTGATAGCGATCATCACACCTATCTCGATGCTGCGATGGCCGCTGCAAATGCTGGCGTTGCCTGGGTTGCCCTACATGCGCGCACTGCAGAACAGATGTATGACGGTGAGGCCGATTGGTCGAAGATCACCGCCTTGGTTGAACATTTAAAGCCAACGGGTGTGCCAGTCCTTGGAAATGGCGATATCTGGAGCGGTGAAGATGGCGCCAGAATGATGGCGCAGACTGGTTGTGCTGGCGTAGTGGTTGGTCGCGGCTGCTTAGGCCGCCCATGGCTATTCGCAGATTTAGTCCGATCACTTCGAGGCGATTCAACGAAGTCAGAACCATCCCTTGCTGAAGTTCGCGAGATCATGATTCGCCACGGCCATTTACTCGTCGAGTTCTTCGAAGCTGAAGGCCGCGCAATGCGCGATCTTCGCAAACATATGGCCTGGTATCTCAAGGGCTTCACAGTTGCACGCGAGATCAGATCCTCGTTAGGAATGGTCGCATCCCTAGGTGAGCTAGAACATCTCCTGAGCCAGATCGATAATCAGCCTTACCCCACTTCCGTTTCGGAAGCTCCGCGCGGCAGAAAGTCTCACGGTCGTAAACCAACCCTGCCCGATGGTTGGCTCAATGATCCAGATGAGATTCCTGCGATCACTATCGATGATTCGGTCTCAGGCGGATGATCTTCCTCTTTAAAATCTTTCGGAGAATATTTACCATCTTTCTCTTACTTATTGTTGTGGTTCCTGGATATTTTGCATACTCGATCTGGAATGAGGGACATCAAGCGCGCCCCGTAAAGAGTGATGCGATCGTCATTCTTGGTGCAGCACAATTTAATGGCGTGCCATCAGAGATTTTGCAGGCGAGAATCAACGAAGCGAAGAAGGTTTATCGTCAAGGTCTCGCTCCAAGAATTATCACCGTAGGCGCGAATGCAAAGGGTGATAACTTCACGGAGGCGGGAGCAAGTCGCACAGCACTCGTGGCCGAGAAGATTGCTAAAAGCGTGCTCGCAGCCATTCCCGTTGGTCGAGATACGCTCAGCAGTACGGTTGCTTACGCAAATTACTTGAAGGCGCATCAGCTGCACTCAGTCATCATTGCCACCGATCCGTATCACTGTTATCGCGCAGAGGCAGAGGCGAAGGATTTAGGTTTCACGGCCAGCTGCGCTCCGGCAACGACTGGTCCGGCAGCAATCGATAAGGCTGGTTGGCGATACATTCTTCGCGAAACAGGCGCCTATCTTGCCTACAAGACCGTTGGGCACTTTGGGATTCACCTCACCGATCAGATCAAGAAGTAGGCTTCTCTCACTATGGTCCTTCAAGCAGCGCACGAACATGCTGGTTACACAGCAGAGGATCGAGAGCGCTTCCTCGATGAACCAGCAAAGCGCGGTGGCCGAACCGAATTCGCTCGAGATCGCGCACGCATCATCCATTCATTCGCACTTCGTCGGCTAGCAGCAAAGACCCAGGTAGAAGTCCCTTGGGCATCAGATTTTCCGCGTACTCGTCTCTCACACTCCTTAGAGTGTGCGCAGGTTGGTCGTGAATTGGGGGAGGCCCTCGGTGCAGATCCTGATTTAATGGAAGGTGCCTGCCTGGCTCATGATTTAGGTCATCCGCCATTTGGACATAATGGTGAAGATGCACTCAATGAAGTGAGCGATGCTGCTGGTGGATTTGAAGGAAATGCACAATCGCTTCGACTTCTCATCAGATTAGAAGCGAAGACGGTCGATGCCGATGGCCGTTCAGTTGGTCTCAATCTCACTCGAGCATCACTGGATGCAGCAACGAAGTATCCATGGCCGCGCGCAACGAATATTCGCAAGTTTGGTGTTTACGATGATGATCTCGCCATCTTTGAATGGATCCGTCGTGGTGCACCTGTAGGTGCGCAAGCGATGGAAGCGCAGATTATGGATTGGTCTGATGATGTCGCTTACTCAGTCCATGATTTAGAGGATGCAATTGTTTCAGGACAGGTAAAGCTCGAAGCACTACGGAGTGATATCCACCAACTCCATGCGATGGCGAAGAGCGGTTACCTACCAGATATCACCGAGGCAGAGAGCGAGAGCGCACTGACTAAGTTGCAATCACTTTCCTGCTGGCCTACTTCTTATGATGGATCGCATCGCAATCTCGCTCGCCTAAAGGATCTCGCCTCACAACTGGTCGGACGCTTTGCACTCGCCGCTGAATCGGCAACGAGAGAGCAGTACGGACAAGGAAGTCTCACTCGTTATAGCGCGAATTTAGTTGTGCCACGCGAACAGCGGATTGAGGTGGTGCTTTTAAAGGCTATCGCTGGTCATTACGTCATCAGTGCCGAGTCCTCACAGAAACGTTATGCCGAGCAGCAGATCATCATCAAGGAATTGGTAGAGATGGTCTACGCCGGGGGAGAGTCGGCGCTCGAGAGTTTCTTCATTGAGGATTGGCGCCAAGCCACTAGCGATGCACAGCGGCTGCGGGTAGCGATCGATCAGATCGCCTGCCTGACCGATCCAGGGGCATATGCCCTGCACAAGAAGCTCTCCACCAAATCTCGTTAGGATAGGCATATGGCTGGCCGGATAAGAGATGAAGATGTCGCGTATGTGCGCGAACATAGTCATATCGATGATGTGGTCGGCGACTATGTTCAACTCAAAGGCGCAGGCGGTGGGCAGAAGAAGGGCCTATGCCCATTCCACGATGAGAAGTCACCCTCATTTCACGTAACGCCATCTAAAGGCTACTTCCACTGCTTTGGCTGTCAGACCGGTGGCGATGTCATCGCCTTTTTGATGAAGCTTGAACACCTCACCTTTACCGAGACTGTTGAACGGTTAGCCGAGCGAATCGGATATCAATTGACCTACGACTCCAGCGGTCCTTCAACTCCTGGAATCAATCGATCGCGACTCGTCGCTGCAAACACCGCCGCCGCAAAGTTCTATCAAGAAGAACTAGGCAAACCTGGCCCGGCACAATTCGGACGAGACTTCCTCAATGGTCGGGGTTTTGATCGCGCTGCAGCAGAACTCTTCGGCGTTGGTTATGCACCCGATGAGTGGGATGCGCTCTATAAGCATCTATCTGGTCTTGGCTATACCGATATCGAACTCAACACAGCGGGGCTCATCAAAGAGGGATCTCGCGGTGGCTTTATCGATCGCTATCGCAATCGTCTGATCTGGCCAGTAAAGGATATCTCTGGCGATGTCGTTGGATTCGGCGCACGCAAATTAGCGAGTGATGAAAAGGATCAGGGCCCTAAATACCTCAATACATCCGAGACGCCTCTCTACAAGAAGTCGCAATTGCTCTACGGCCTGGATATGGCGAAGAAGGAGATTGCTAAGAAGCGCCAGGTAGTGATTGTGGAGGGGTATACCGATGTCATGGCCGCCCATCTTGCTGGTGTGACGACTGCGGTTGCGACCTGTGGAACTGCATTTGGTGATGATCACATTCGCATTATTCGTCGACTGCTCATGGACGATGATGCCTTCCGTGGTGAAGTGATCTTTACCTTTGATGGCGATGCAGCGGGGCAGAAGGCGGCACTACGAGCCTTCGATGATGACCAGAAATTTGTTGCGCAGACCTTTGTTGCAGTTGCTGCAAATGGCATGGATCCATGCGAACTTCGTCAAAACGGTGGCGATGAAGCCGTTCGAGATCTCATTGCACGTAGAGTGCCACTCTTTGAGTTCGCGATTAAATCTGTCATCGCTGGCTACGACACAAAGACTCCCGAGGGTCGAGTAAGTGCACTCAATCAAGTCGCGCCGTTGATTAGCAAAATAAAGGATGCCTCGCTGCGTCCTGAGTATGTGCGATCAGTTGCCGCGTGGCTCGGCATGGAAGTAGATGTTGTTACTCGCGCAGTAAAGAGCTCTGGTCCTAAGGGCTCGGCTTCGAATCAGCCGCACTTGGAAACCCGACCAAGTGAGAGTGTTAACCTCAAGGATCCAATCTTGATGTTGGAACGAGAAGTTTTGAAGGTAAAGCTTCAAGTCTCAGAGTTGGCGGCGCCATGGTCCGAGCTTGAACCAGAAGTCTTCACATACGCACCATATGCAGCACTTCGTGCCCGCATCGATGAGTCACCAGATCAAGTAATCACCGATCTCCTTGATCGCACTGAGGATCCCGATCTTCGCTCGTTGATGACAGAACTTACGGTTGAGCCAATTCGCACCGATGGCGAAATTTCAGAACGCTATATTCAATCGATCTTTGCGCGGTTGCGTGAAGTAGCCTTGAGCCGTGAGATCGCCGAGATCAAATCGACCCTCCAGCGCCTTAATCCAGTGGAGAATGAGGCTGAATACACCGAGACCTTCACCACGCTAGTTGGCCTTGAGGCCAAGCGTCGGACACAGAAGGAGTTGGCGATAGGCGAGGCCCTTTAGTATCATTCCCGTGTTCAATCCCCTGTAGCTCAGTTGGTAGAGCACTCGACTGTTAATCGAGATGTCACAGGATCGAGGCCTGTCGGGGGAGCCAGCAAAACCCAGCATCTTGGGGTTAAATAGTGACATGGCTTCTAAGAAAATCGGTCTTGCCTCGTGGCGCAATCAACCAGCAGGTATTGCAATCCTGCGTCTCTGGCTCGGCGGAACCTGGGTCTACGGCGGTTGGGCGAAGGCGACCGATGTCTCCTTCTTGCGAACATCTGGGCCGAACTCTTTTAGCGGACAACTGACCGGTTACATCGGACATTCACCCATCTCGTTCCTTCTCAAACATATGCTTGAGCATGCAACGCTCTTCGCCTGGTTTGTCATGCTCTCAGAATTTGCAATCGGTATCGCAGTCTTAAGCGGTGTTGCAATGGAAGCAGCAATACTCGGCGGCTTCTCGGTCTCCATCATTCTCTGGCTCTCTGTGACATATCACGTCCATCCATACTTCCTTGGAAGCGATCTACCATTTGCAGCGGCCTGGCTCGCGCTCTTCTTCCTTTGGCGCTCTTACTCGCGTGCTGGTTCTCGCGGTCGCACATCTGCTCTTGGTGGAATCATTCCTAACCTCAAGGACCGACGCGAAGTTGTTGGCATCTTGGGCGTAGCCGCAGGTGCCGTCATCGCATCCCTCGCTGGTGGAAGTTTTAGACCAAAACTTAAAGTGAGTCCGACCATCGTCAAGCTTGTTGATTTTGCGGTCGGTTCGACCATGCCCTTCACGGCAAGCGATGGCAGCCCCGCCATTCTCTTCCGTACAAATGCGGGCGTCTTCGCCTATAGCGCCATCTGTACCCACCAAGGATGCACTGTCGCTTATGACAGCGCGGCGCACGCACTCAACTGCCCATGCCATGGCGCAAAGTACGATCCAGCAAACGGAGCTGTCCTCAGTGGGCCAGCACCTATGCCACTCTCAAAGATCAAGGTGCAGATCAGCGGCGCTAATATCGTGCAAATATAAATGTAATACCCACGTAATCCAGATCAGGTAGGTTTCACGTATGGCCCAATTTATCCTTGAAGTAGGACTACCCGATCGGCCAGGCTCCTTGGGGGCCGTCGCCTCTGCGATCGGCTTTGCTGGCGGAGATATTCGAGGACTTCAGGTCCTTAAGAATGAGGCAGGGCGTGGTTACGACGAGATCATTGTGGCAATTCCGGGATCAGATCCGACAGATTTAGTGGATGTTCTTAGCCAAATCGGCGGCGTTGAAGTTCTCTCTATTAAACCGCTTTAAAGCTCTCATACGCATCTGAGATCACCGCTTCAAGATTTCTTGTTGGCTCCCAACCAAGAATCTCCTTCGCCTTCGCAATACTGGCTATCAAGATCGCAGGATCACCATCGCGGCGTGGAGCATCAATGCGTGGAATTTCACTTCCAACAATTCGACTCGCGCAATCAACAACCTCTTTTACAGAGTAACCACCTCCACTGCCGAGATTGATGATCTCGTGGACCCCAGGCTTGAGTGCGTCAAGCGCGAGAATATGAGCCTGCGCTAAATCAACTACATGTACATAATCTCGAATGCAGGTTCCATCCTTTGTATCCCAGTCAGAGCCGAAGATCTTCAGTGGGTTATCGTTGGAAGCCTTTAAGACATTGGGAATCAGATGCGTCTCTGGGTTGTGGCGTTCAGCAAGCCAGTGGTCACCAGACTTTGCTGCGCCAGCGACGTTGAAGTAGCGAAGACTAATCGCAGAAAAGTTCCCTTCGGCAGCGAGATCGGTGAGGAGGTTATCGACTGCTAACTTCGTCTCACCGTAAGGATTGGTGGGAGCGGCCTTATGTGTTTCTAGTATTGGTTGCGCCTTGGATTCGCCGTACGTTGCGGCAGAGGAGGAGAAGACGATTCGGGTGACCCCAGCGCCATCCATCTCATCGAAGAGGATCTGGCTTCCGTTCACATTGGTTTCAAAGTAGATCTCTGGGTTATGTACGGATTCACCGACGAGGGACTTTCCAGCAAAGTGAATGACCGCATCACAACCTTGAAGCGCACGCTTTACTGAATCACCATCTAGGAGTGAACCTTTGATGAAGGTGGCTTGTGCTGGGACAACTTCTGCATGCCCAGTGCTGCAATCGTCGAGCACTGTGACGTCAAAGCCGCGTTCGAGGAGTAGGGCAACTGTTGCGCTGCCGATATAACCAGCTCCGCCTGTTACCAAGATTCTGCTCACGCGATCACTCTACTTGAGGAGGTTAGTTGCGAATCTGACCCACGCAGGAATCGACAGGTGGCGCCTCCGTCTTGGTTGGTGAAGGGGATGGAGAGGCGGTTGAAGATGGGGATGGAGTAGGTGTGGGGGCTTGGCTCACTTGGAATTGGATGGGAACTTCAGAGGCGGCATGGGTCCCGGAAGGATCGGTAAAAGCAACAACACCGAGATAATTTCCAGCGACCAAACCCGTGACAGAGAGCGTCCACCGACCAGTTGCGGCGCGAACGGCACTCTGCTTTCCGATTGGAAGTGATGGATCTAGAGATTTAAATTGCACAGTCCCGGTAACGACTGGCGTTTGATCTGGACGGAGAACATCTACGGTGACAACTAATGGATCACTCGACGTATTTGAGCTCTGACTAACGACCTGCATCGTTGTTGGTTCATCTTGGGGGAGAGCATCAGATGGTTCTGGCGTCCATGTACCGTGGGTGAGAGCTAAGAATTGTTTGGATGTACCGGCGAAGAGATTGAGATCAACTCTATTTCCAGGTACTCCATATTTCCCTGCAATACCGCATGAAGAGTATTGCCAGAACTGCCATTGCGCAGTGCAGTTCGCGTTACTCCATGAGTGCGCGTAGCAACCAACACTTTTTGCATTGGGATGCACGGTCGGCACCGCTGGATTGATTGAATAGTGTGCCATCCAAAGAGGGAATTGGCGTAAGGCAGGATCTATGACCATCGCTGACTCCAGGAAATGGGCATACGAGTAGAAGAGTGGCTTGCGATGAGATTTCGCTGCAACCGTGGTGAGCCAGGTCTTTGCCCAGAGTGTGACATTAGCCCTGCTCATGTATTTGAGGCAGGTACCCGAGCCATTTACGCGCTGACAGTTATTTTCGAGATCAAGTGCAACTGGAAGATCATGCGCGTTATATCCACCGACCTGCCCAATTCGCCAAATTACTTTCTGTGCTTGCGCCTTCGCATCTTTGACGATGTAAATAGGGTCTGAACTATCTGGAAGATAGGCGTAGTAGTAGAAACCCGTATAGAGATGCGCCTGTTGAGCTGCTTTATGATCCACCAATAAATATTTGAGCGCCAGCGCGTCGGCTGCGGTCTGGGCATCGCCACCCTTGATCATTACGAAGCGAACACCGGCTGCATACATCTTCTTAAAATCAATAGGCGCGCCACCAGTGTGATTCCAATGGCTGATATCGATCCCAGCGATACGACCGCCCAACCCAAGTTGAGCAATCTTTGTGGGAGATAGCGCCCAGGCTGAGTCGGTAACGAGCGTGAGGACGAGCGCGAGGCAGATCAGTATGCGCTTCATATCTCTCGAATCTCGACCGAGATACCCGTAACCTCATCGATGGCTTGAATCAAGAGTGCGATGTGCTTTGGGTTTCTCGCGATGCTGAAGTTGTGATCGCCCCCGAGCTTGGTGACATCGGCAAAGGTAATCGTCAGTGTGCCATCGCTAATCTCTACGAGCCGAGCATCGAAGAAGGCGAGCCAGGCAATCCGGTCGTTATCGAGAACTCGGTCAAGTACTTCATTCCAGCGGCCCTTGAGTTCATCGAGCGTGAGGTGTTCAGGATTCTCGGTCGGGCTCATAGGCCAAGAATAAGGCAGTCGTTCATCGAAACTTCGCCTTGTCGCGGGTGGGGCGGAACCGCTCAAGATGATCGAAGTATGGGAAGTAGGTAGGATCGGGATATGGAAAATCAGAGCACCTGCCCGTATTCAGGCGTTAATGTCACATTCGAGAAGACCTCAAATCAAGACTGGTGGCCAAACCAGCTCAACTTGAAGGTTCTCCAATACAACTCACCGCTAGCTGATCCGATGGATCCAGATTTCGATTACGCGAAGGAGTTCAAGAGCCTCGATCTCAAGGCGCTTAAGAAAGATCTGGCAGATCTCATGACCGACTCGCAAGAGTGGTGGCCAGCTGATTACGGACATTACGGTCCATTCTTTATTCGCATGGCCTGGCACAGCGCCGGCACATATCGCACCTTTGATGGTCGCGGTGGCGGTGGTTCTGGCATGCAACGCTTTGCGCCACTTAATAGCTGGCCCGATAACGTCAATCTCGATAAGGCGCGTCGTCTGCTCTGGCCGATTAAGCAGAAGTACGGCAAGAAGATCTCATGGGCTGATCTCATGATTCTTACTGGCAATGTTGCGCTCGAGACCATGGGCTTTAAGACCTTTGGTTTTGGTGGCGGTCGCGTTGATGTCTGGGAGCCAGATGAGACATATTGGGGCAAAGAGAATGTATGGCTTGGCGATGAGCGCTACAGCGGTGATCGCGTATTGGAGAACCCACTCGGTGCTGTTCAAATGGGTCTGATCTATGTAAACCCTGAAGGTCCTAATGGAAATCCAGATCCACTTCTATCAGCGCGCGATATTCGCGAGACCTTTGCTCGCATGGCGATGGATGATGAAGAGACTGTTGCTTTGATTGCTGGCGGACATACCTTTGGCAAAACGCACGGTGCTGCAGATCCTTCGAAGTATGTTGGTCGCGAACCAGAAGGTGCACCGATTGAAGAGATGGGTCTTGGGTGGAAGAACACATTTGGTTCTGGCAGCGGTGCTGACACAATTTCAAGTGGTCTAGAAGGTGCGTGGACTGCAACCCCAATTAAGTGGGATATGAGTTACTTCAAGACGCTCTTTGCATACGAGTGGGAGCAGACGAAGAGCCCAGCCGGTGCAACTCAGTGGATTCCAGTTGGTGGCGCTGCTGCAACAACTGTTCCGGATGCACATGATCCAGCGAAGAAGCATGCGCCAGTGATGCTTACCTCTGACTTGGCGCTTCGCGTTGATCCAAGCTACGAGAAGATCTCACGTGAATTCCTATCTAGCCCAGATAAGTTCGCTGATGCCTTTGCTCGCGCATGGTTCAAGCTCACACATCGCGATATGGGTCCAATCGATCGCTATCTTGGAAGTGAAGTACCGAGTGAAGAGTTGATCTGGCAAGATCCACTTCCAGCCGCCCCAAAGAAGGTTATCTCTGGAAAGCAGATTGAAGTTCTCAAGAAGGAGATCTTGGACTCTGGCATCTCACTGGCAGATCTGGTCAACACCGCTTGGGCATCTGCTGCAACCTTCCGAGGAAGCGATAAGCGTGGTGGTGCAAATGGTGCTCGCATCCGTCTTGAACCGCAGCGCAGTTGGGAAGTTAATAACCCCGCGCAGCTTGCGAAGACACTCAAGGTTCTGGAATCTATCCAGAGTAAATTTAATAAAAAGAGTAAGCGCAAGGTCTCGATGGCTGATCTCATCGTTCTTGGTGGAGTAGCCGCAGTTGAAAAGGCAGCGAAGAAGGCTGGGGTTTCAGTGAAGGTCGCCTTCACACCAGGTCGCACGGATGCAACTCAAGCGCAGACTGATGTTCTCTCTTTTGCTGCACTCGAACCAACTCACGATGGCTTCCGTAACTATCTCAACCCTGCACACAGCCAACCGGCCGAAGAACTCCTCTTGGATCGCGCCTCATTGCTCACACTGACTGCACCTGAGATGACGGTACTTGTCGGTGGGCTGCGTGTTATTAATGGAGCTTTCACAACGAAGCCTGGTGCACTTACCAATGACTTCTTCGTTAACCTCTTAAGTAACGATCATGCTTGGGCCCCTAAGGCAGGCACATCACTCTACGAGGCACATGATCGTAAAACTGGTGCCGTGAAGTGGAGCGGAAGTCGAGTTGATCTGGTCTTCGGATCTAACTCACAACTTCGTGCTATTTCAGAGGTCTATGCCAGCGCAGATGCTCAGAAGAAGTTCGTCAAGGACTTTGCCGAGGCGTGGGCTAAGGTGATGTACCTCGATCGCTTCGATCTCGCATAGCTTTTAGAGTCGGAACCACTTGTTCATGAGTGAGGACCGTTCGGTCTTTGATCTGGTTGAACCGTCATCTGGTGAGTTAATCTCTTACGGAGATTCGGCAGATCAGGTCATCGAGCTCTTTCGGGCGACTGGTACGAGCAAGAAAAGTATTGGCCTTATTCATGGCGGATATTGGCGACCTGAATATGATCGTGCCCATCTGCGACCATATGCCGCACGGCTCGCTGCTGAAGGGTTCGACACCTATCTGATTGAGTATCGCCGAACTCAAGGCTCACCAGATGAATACGTCGAAGATATTGAAAGTGCAGTAGAAGTGATAGGTGATTGCACGCTCATCGGCCATTCAGCCGGTGGCCACCTTGCCTTATTGGCATCTAAATCGCCGCAGGTTAAAAAGATTGTGGCGCTCGCGCCAGTGAGTGATCTAGTACGGGGTGAGGCACTCAACCTTGATGGCGGAGCGATCACACTCTTTCTCGGCTGCGACTCAGATGATCGACCGGATTTGGATCCAATGAAGTTGAGCGCCTTGAAGGTTCCTGTAACCGTAATTCATGGCGCGAATGATGAGCGAGTTCCTGTCGAACTATCGCAAAGTTTCGTGGAGAAGTTCTCAGAGATTGAGTACGTAGAGATCCCAGATTGCGGCCACTTTGAATTGATCGATCCTAGAAAAGATTTGATCTTCCGATTGGTGTTAAGGGCTCTGCATTAGCAAAGAGAGTGGGGCGGGTCGGGCTCGAACCGACGACGACGGAATTATGAGTTCCGGGCTCTAACCAACTGAGCTACCGCCCCTGAGTGTTTTCGATCAGAGGCGAGTTTACTAGTTACGAGCCACGCCTAAGACACCCAAGCACATCTCATCGGATGAGCCTTCGCCCCATGTCACATAACGTGGCGGGAGCTTCTTAAATTGAGCCAAGAAGGTGCGTAACTTTGGATCGAAGGTGCACTGAACACGAACGATATCTCCGGCTTTCAGGGCAATTGGCTTTGCGAGCACAGTAGGGGATTGGTCATCGAAGTTATATTGGGGACGATCTAAGAGAATCTTCTCGCCAGGAGTTCCGGGATTAAGAATCATCCGCATCGACTTTCCGAGCAGGTGCATGTGCGGAGTTGCCTTCACAACTAATTCATTCTGAGTGATGGTTCTGTCGCAGGTCGATGTCGTACTTGGAGTCGGCTTAAAGGCGCTCTGCCCGCAGAGCAGATTGAGGCCAGCTGCTTCAACAGCGCTTTGACTACTTGTTCGGCGAGCGAGATCGATCAGAGATTTACCACGATCGCAGAGATCCCCGGTGACTCCGGCTGGACACGCTAATTCAACAGGGGCTGGGAAGAGATCGGCGTAAAGGGCCTTCAACTTTGTTCCAGATTGCGGAACAGTGTTGAGGACAACACTCGATCGATCTTTTGGTGGAGTTCCAAAATCAATTGCTAAGAGGTTGTAGTGGATCTGTATGACTAAGAGATCGCCCTTTGCGATTGAAGTTCCGTAACCCGTTGGCATGACATCGGTATTTCGACCAGGTGCCCATGATGAGAGCCAAGGAGTCGTCAGGAATGAGGAGAATGAAGATCCAACACCGGTGCCACCGAAACATGACCAGCCAGCGCCATTGTTATCAAGAGCAAGGGCTGCCTCGCGATCCTTCTGTGTGATCTGGAAGAGGATCATGTGATGAACCATCAGCTTCTGCTGAGGTTTGAAAGTCACAGATGTAATCATGGAATTCGAAGTGATGTGTGGATCGATAACAAAGCAGTGGTAATCATCGCTTCCGCCATTGGCTGGAGCGGGCTGGTAGGCCTTGCTCATAGTCGCAGTAAATGCGGTGGTTGCGGTTGCGGCTC
>Ga0214170_1000128_pt1 | contig 32813 bp, 29 predicted proteins | sample TroBogEpilimnion_2_FD_153008 | JGI IMG/M metagenome (GOLD analysis project Ga0214170, IMG submission 153008) | Freshwater microbial communities from Trout Bog Lake, WI - 27JUN2007 epilimnion | ecosystem: Environmental > Aquatic > Freshwater > Lake > Epilimnion/Euphotic zone | place: Trout Bog... | reverse complement strand
TTGTCAGTTGAAATAGCATCATGCAAATAATATTTTGGGTCTGACCAGTTCCACATAGTGTAGACAGCATTTCTTTCAATCCCTTGAGGTCTAGAAGGTTTTGCAAAAGGAACTTCGCCTTTTGCAATACGATCTGTCCAGTCAGCCAAAATAGATAATGTTCTTTCAGGCCCCATTCTGCCTAAACCTAAGGCCATGTTTGCCATTGCTTGACCAGCTTGCGTTCTATAAGCCCAAGCCAATTCTGAATCGCCATTTGCCTTTTTAGTGAATAATTCCGGTACTTCGCGGATACCACGAACACCCATAGCATGGCAGGACTGGCAAGAGTTTTTCAAAGTATCCAACCAGTAATATTGCTTTTGCATTACTTCAGGAATCCCGTTACCTTTTTCGCCAGTGCCTGGAAATTCATTTGCTTTAGGAACGTTAATCATTGAATACCAATACATTCCTGGATAGTACTGAGCAGCTGCTTTAGCAGTTGGTGCCTGAATTGCTTTAATAGTCAATAATTGGCCTGGTTTTGCAGTAGACTTTGCCGAATCAATTAATCCATAACCACGAGCCCAAACTTGGTAATTAGCACTTGGTAATTCCGGAATTAAAAATCTACCCTTGTCATCAGTAACAACAACTTTGGCAAATTTTGTCGGAAGATCATTGGTTTCAGCAATCACCCAAACACCTGCTTCAGGTCCTTTAGCACCGGTAACGGTACCACCAATATCGTTTGAACTTACCTTTACTTGTGCAGAGGCCAAACAAGTAAATAGTGAAAACACAAAAGCGAAAAGAATGGAAATTTGCTTCCAACTCATAAAATATCTCCAGAATTATTATTTTGACAAAGTAATGCTTCTTACGATTTTAAAGTTAAAACCTTGAAATACTTCTAGGTTATTACCCTTAATTTCTAGGAAATATAAATTCTAGTTATAAAAATAATAGTGTTAAAAATAAGATTAAATTTCTTTGTGAAGATATCTGCGTAGTTAGACAATGAAGTTCTATTCATTTTGTCCGCTATCGTAATCCTTGGGTAAGGTGGGCAGTCTCAAACTACCCACTAATAAGGAACCCTCAGCAGAAGTAGTGGTGGTTAATTACAAAGATTTCGTATCAAAATCGCTTGCATCATGACGTTCAAGTAGTTGCTCGGATGGTTCACCCGAAGTACGGTTAACCATACGCCCCCTCTTAACTGCAGGTCTTTCCAGAATAGTATTTACCCATCGGTTTACATTCAAATATTCACTGGCGCCAATAAATTCTGCAGCGTCATAATGCCATCCTTTTATGAGGGCGCCATACCAAGGAAAAGCCGCCATATCTGCGATGGTGTATTCTGAACCAACAAGGTATTCATTTTCTGCTAGACGTTGGTCAAGAACATCAAGTTGACGTTTTACTTCCATCGTAAAACGATCGATTGGATATTCCATTTTGTAAGGTGCATAAGCATAAAAATGCCCAAATCCGCCACCAATATAAGGTGCGCTCCCCATCTGCCAAAAAAGCCAATTCATCGTTTCTGTGCGAGTAGCTAGGTCTTTTGGTAGGAAAGCATCAAATTTCTCTGCTAGATAAAGCAAAATTGATCCTGATTCAAAAACGCGAATAGGTGTTGGTGTACTGCGATCAAGCAGGGCAGGAATTTTTGAATTTGGATTAATTTTTACAAAATCTGATCCAAATTGATCACCATTAACGATAGTAATTAACCAAGCATCATATTCAGCTCCAAAGTGTCCTAATTCGAGTAGCTCCTCGAGCATTATTGTGACTTTTACGCCGTTTGGAGTGCCCAAGGAATATAACTGTAGTGGATGGCGACCAATAGGTAATTCTTTTTCTTCTCGCGATCCTGCTGTAGGTCGATTAATGCTTGCAAATTTTCCACCATTAGGCTTTTCCCATGTCCAGATTTTTGGTGGTGTGTATTCGTTCGCAGCGGCCATATTTTTACCTTTTCGTTTAGTTGATACTCAATGCTCTTATATTAACTGGATTATGTGTGAAGTGCTTTCATCAATCAGACATCAAGTGTATTGAATGAAGTATTATTTTTAATTGAAAATAGCTGAAGCATAAGTATTGCTTAAAACTCAAGAGTAAGTTGAGAGCTATTATTTTTTACATTCACCTTTAAGTTTTTATGCTCAGCTCTTCTTGCTCGAGAAGCATGTTTTTCAATAACTGATTTGTTACCATCCCGAGTTTCAGATAGACCTCTTCTGTCATGTAAGCGATTTTTAGATACTTTTGTAGCCATAGCGATATCAACCAGTGGCTCAGGGATATCTTTACCGACATAAATTCCAATATTATTTTGTACTTCTTGTGTCATTTTCCAAGGCTCAAAAATCCATGTGTCTGGTATTTGACGCATATATGGGAGCCATTTTCTAACAAAAAAGCCTTTTTGATCATGGTCCTGAGCTTGCTTGATTGGGTTATAAACCCGTGTTAGATTGATTCCTGTAGTACCAGATTGCATTTGTAGTTGACTCCAATGTATTCCAGGTTCATAGTCTAAAAACTGGGTAGCTAACCATTCTCCAACGGGTCTCCAATGCAACCATAGTGGATAGGCTGCAACCGAAACTAACATTGCACGCATTCTGAAATTAAGCCAACCTGTTTCGCGGAGCATGGCTACGCAAGCATCCACCATAGGCCAACCTGTCCTACCCTCTTTTAAAGCATTAAAGTAAGCCTCATTGAATTCATTTTCGCGCAGTCCATCATAGCCACGATGCATATTTTGCCATTCGATTTCAGGCTCACTTTCTAGTTTTTGGATAAAGTGACAATGCCAATGTAGGCGACTTATAAAAGCAGTTAAACCTGATTTCTTTCTATATGCGTTTGGTGGCGTTTGCAAAAGTTCTTTATTCGTGGCTTGAACTACTTCCCGGAGACTCAGGCAACCATAGCTTAGATAAACCGATAAGCGAGAACATGCATCCGGTGCGGAAAGAGGTGAGGAAATTCCGCCTCTATAGCCAACACTTCTCTGTTTTAAAAAACTATTAAGGGTTTTTAAAGCGACTGACCTTCCTCCACATTGTCTTAAGGGGGGATTGTGTTTCAGGTGCTGGGGCGCCTGCATCATAGAAGGAGTCAAATAATGATTGGAAGAGTTAAGTATTAAGTTGCTAGAAATAGGGGCTTTCCAAAATTGGATCTTTTGAATTTCCTCCATGGGAGTTGCCATATGTTTTTGCCAACTCGCTTGCCATGTATTGCGGTTTTTTAGAGCCCTAACAACTCCAAATTGCATATATTCTGCCCACTTAACTTTATTAGACTGACACCATTTCCTCACCTCTCGATCTCTCATATGTGTAAATTTGTTTCCAGTTTCCTCATGGGAATGAATGGTTTGAAAGGGGTTAGCTTGCCAAATTTTAGTGAGCACATCAGTTAGTTCGCCTACATGTATTTCTATAGTGCCACCAAGTAAACTTAACTGTTTATCTAAATCCTCAAGACATTCACGAATGAACTCGAAATGTTGGAGGGAAACATCTGGTTGCTGCCAAAGCATTGGCTCAACTACGTAAATGCAACGAACTGGGCCTTGCTTAGCAGCTTTAATGAGCGCTAAATGGTCTTCACAGCGTAAATCACGCTTAAACCAAACCAGTTGATAGCTCATAATTGAGAAGTAGTAAAAGTTTAAAAATATTTATACTAGTTGATTTTTAGAACTCGTGTTTTATTACCAAAAGAAATATTTACTGGGATTGTGAAGTTACTTATCCATGAATATATTCATATGATGAATAGGAAAATAGATGATAACAAGCATTTGCTGGTTTAGATGTGATCTTCGCTTGATAGATAATCCAGCATTCAAACAAGCTTGCCAAGAATCAGATGTCCTATTACCAATTTACATTCACCCTAGACACCTTGAAGAAAAAACTTCATGGGGTTTTTCGAGGGTAAGTGAAAATCGCAAAATATTCTTAGAAGAGTCCTTAAGGGATTTACAGAAGCAACTAAGAATGATGGGTTCGGAATTACTAGAAATCACTGGCGACCCTCTTGCAATATTTAAGGACTTACATTTTAAGTTTGATGCAAATAGAATTTACTGTGAAAAAATTGAAGCACCTGAGGAATTAGAGCAGGAGGTCGCTATTAGAAATGCAGGCTTTAATTTAAATGCTATTTGGCAGTCATCCATGCTAGATCCTTCATCTCTGCCATTCCAATTAGAGGAAATGCCAAATGTATTCACACAATTTCGGCAGCAAGTAGAAAGGCATAAATTAAAGTTTGCCAGTCCAATTGACGCACCTTCAACAATCCCCCCATTGCCCATCAATATTAAAAATATTACAAAATTAGCTGATATCTCAACTGCATCTAACAAAGCAATATTTTCCGGGGGAGAAAGTAGAGCGCTAATACATCTTGAACAGTATTTTGAGAGACGCTTACCCGATACATATAAGAAAACGCGTAATCAACTAATTGGTATGGATTATTCGAGTAAGTTCTCACCTTGGTTAGCGCTAGGATGCTTTTCGGCAAGATTCATTACAAAAAAATTAACTGAATACGAAAATTTTTATGGCGCAAATGATGGCACATATTGGCTTTGGTTTGAGCTACTTTGGAGAGACTACTTTCGCTTTCTACATTTTAAGTATGGCAAGAAACTCTATCACGCTAGAGGTCTAGGTAATGAGCCCAAAAACCATTTCGATGAAAAAAAATTCAATCAATGGGTCACAGGTAATACTGGAGAGTCATTAACAGATGCCGGCATGCGTGAATTACTAACTACTGGATATCTTTCAAATCGTATGCGACAAATTGTTGCAAGTTACTGGATTTACGATATGCAAGGCGATTGGCAAGCTGGTGCTGCTTGGTTTGAATCCCAGCTAATTGATTATGATGTTTATAGCAATCAAGGTAATTGGTTATATATTGCTGGAAAAGGAACTGATCCCAGAGGGGGAAGACCAATGAATTTGCAAAAGCAAACTCAAGAGCATGACCCTGAGGGTGAGTATCGAAAAATTTGGCTTAGCTAGCATTTTTTCTAAAAGAATCATTGTGGAAAATTTTGTCAACAATTAAATATAAGGATAGTTTTATTAGCTATTTAGCACCTCTGCTTGCGTAAGCTTTTTTCACAAATATTACCTAAAGAATGTATTCTTATACTTAATAAATAAACTTAAAGCATTAGTACTTTATGGAAATAGAAAAAAAAGAAGTATCACGCGTTGCTTTTAATTTGGGAATAGCAGGCTTAATTCCGTTCGTATGTTTAGCTGTTCTAAATTTTGCAGTGGTATCTGTCGATAAAAATATTGTTTTATTTGGCTTGCTTGCATATGGGGCAAGTATTTGTAGTTTTCTAGGAGCTATTCATTGGGGCTTAGTCATGCGCGACACAACTCCTGATACATTTTTATTCTTATGGGGAATTGTTCCAAGTTTAATTTCGTGGGTAAGCCTGATCATCAAACCAGAATTAGGCTTATATTTAATTTCGGCTTTATTGTGGGTTTGCTTATTTATTGATTCAAAGATTTATCCTAAATATGGACTCAAACATTGGTTACCAATGCGCTTGCTTTTGACATCAATAGCAAGCTTGTCTTGTTTTATTTCGGCCACTTTTTAAGTGAAAGACTAGCTTTACCCCCTAGTTTTCGATAGCAAAATCTTGTTAAGAAAATAAAAAAGAATTTCAGATTTCGCAATAACATTAAAAATCACAATTTTGCTTAATAACAATTGCAAAGCAATTTTTTAGATTTAATATAGTATTAAATTTTTTGCTCATTAATGAATAAATATTCAGGTAATATATTGTCACTAATCTCACTTTTATAGAATTTTCCTTTTATGATGAGAGTGAAATTATTAAAGAAAAACTTAATTCAAATAGAAGAGGGGATAACATGAAACTAAATGTAAATGGCAAACAAGTTGACTTCGATGGAGATGAAGACACTCCGTTGTTATGGGTTCTTAGAGATCACCTCAATATTACAACCCCTAAATTTGGATGTGGAGCAGGTTTGTGTGGCGCTTGTACAGTTCATTTACAAGGTCAAGCAATTCGTTCATGTTCCACCCCAGCGAGTGCTGCTATAGGTAAAAAAATTACTACCTTAGAAGGATTACCAGCCAATATTGCAAAGCCAATCCAAGAGGCTTGGATTGCAGAGGAAGTTCCTCAATGTGGTTATTGCCAATGTGGTCAGATGATGTCAGCAGCTGCATTGTTGAGCAGTAATAAAAATCCAAGCGATGATCAAATAACGAATGCAATGGATGGAAATATCTGTCGATGCGGCACATACTCCAGAATTCGCAAGGCTATCAAGCGCGCTGCAAAGAGCGTAGCTTAATTAAAAAAATCTAGGAGAATAATATGGATCGTCGCTCATTTATTAAGTCATCTAGTTTAGTTGGCTCTACTTTAGTCATAGGTTTTTCAACTGTTAATCAAGAAGTCTCAGCTAATCCTTCAGAATTAAGCAATCCTTGGCTTACCATCCACGCTGATAATACAGTTAATGTGTTAAGTGCTAGGTCAGAAATGGGGCAGGATGTATACACCACGATGGTGATGCTGATTGCTGAAGAATTGGATTATCCAATTCAAAAAATCAAAGTAGATATCGCACCAACAGACCCTAAGTTCTATATCAATGAACTCTTAGGTGGACAAATTACAGGTGGTTCAACATCTGTAAGAGAAGCTTGGAAAAAATTGCGTGTAGTTGGAGCAAGTGCAAAAGAATTATTAGTTGCTGCAGCAGCTCAAAAGTGGAATGTCGACCCTAAAGATTGTTCTGCGAGCAATGGTGTTGTTACTTGTAAAGGAAAAAGTGCCACTTATGGAGAATTAGCTGGCTTAGCTTCAACGATTAAGCCAAGTGGTAATCCAAAGCTTAAAGATCCAAGTCAATATAAATATATTGGTAAACCGGTAGCCCGTCTTGATACACCAGCTAAAGTTAGAGGAACCGCAAAATACGGTATAGATGTTCGTCAACCTAATATGTTAGTTGCTTCGCTAGCACAATGTCCTGTCATTGGTGGCAAGGTTAAAAGTTTTGATGACTCCAAAGCTCGGGCTGTAAAAGGCGTTGATTCTATTGTTCAAATTCCTGACGGAATAGCTGTTTTAGCAAAAGATTTTTATACAGCTAAGAAAGCGCGTGACTTAATTCAGATTCAATGGGATATTCCAAATAACCCAGCTATGGTTAATATGTCTTCCATTGAAGAAAGTCATCGTAAAGCAAGCACTGCAAAAGGGGCTGTTGTTGGAAAGCAGGGTAATTTTGAAGATCCAATTCAAGGCACTGCAAAGCAGTTAACTGCGGAATATAAAATGCCTTATGCTGCACACGCAACTCTTGAGCCAGTTAATTGTGCTGCAAGTGTAGCGAATGGTGAATGCCATGTTTGGGGACCAATTCAGTTCCAACAAGGGGCTACAGGTGCGGCGGTTGCAGCCTCTGGATTGCCTGAGTCCCAAGTTCATATTCATACTACATTTTTAGGTGGTGGATATGGCCGAAAGTTAGAACTTGATTTTATTAGTCAAGCCGTTGCAATATCTAAAGCATCTGGAAAACCTGTCCATCTTATTTGGACGCGTGAAGATGATATGACACATGATTTTTATAGGCCATTTAGCTTACATCAACTCTCAGGTGGATTAGATAGTTCAGGCAAGTTAGTAGGACTTTCGTCTAAGATGACTTCTCAGTCAGTAACAGCAAGAGCATTTCCACCATTTGTTGTTAATGGTAATGATCCATTTATGAATGAAGGTTCTGCAAATCTTACTTATGATATTAAGAATTGGCGTGCTGAAAACGTTATTCATGACCCAGGTACAAGGGTGGGTTATTGGCGAGCTGTAAGTAATAACTTGAATACTTTTGCTATCGAGAGTTTTATTGATGAATTAGCAAAAGAAGCAGGAAAAGATCCAGTTAAATTTAGATTGGAAATGCTTGATAAGCAACCTCGTGCACAAAAAGTTTTAAAAGCAGCAACTGAAAAAGCGGGTTGGGGACTAAAGCGCTCCAACAATCATTTCTTAGGCGTTGCTCAGACTGAGTGTTATGGAGCTTATATTGCTGTCGTTGCTGAAGTTTCAATGAATGGTGATATTCCCAAGGTTCATAAATTAACTTGTGCAGTTGATCCTGGAATTGCGATTCGTCCAGACCAAGTCAAAGCGCAGATTGAGAGTGGTTTACTTCTAGGCTATTCAACAGCCATGAAAAATAAGATTACCTTTAATAATGGTGCGGTAGAGCAATCCAACTTTAATAATTACCCATTACTTCGTATGTCTGAGACTCCTCAGATCGACATCACAATATTGGCAAGTGGTGATGCACCTTCCGGGATGGGTGAAGTTGGAGTGCCATTGGCGGCCCCAGCGATTGCAAACGCTATTGCATCAGCAACAGGAAAGCGAATCAGATCTTTGCCTTTCTTAGCATAAGTATATGTTTTGGCAGTAGAAAACCCTCGCTATGTTAGTGAGGGTTTTTTCTTTTGCGGCCTATGTAATGTTTATTCCTTAAATACGATTTTTAATTCGATTCAACAAATAACAATGCAATGTTAATATACATACACTTCAGACCAAGTCTCAACTCAAAAACATTTGCTTTCTCAAATTAGAAATTATGAAGAAATATTTTCCTCAGTATTCAAAAAAGCCTGCCACATTTATTAGCGTTCTAATTTAGTTTATGTTCTATTGGTAATTAAATGTTCCGATGAGGATTAATTTTTGATAGTTATTTAGCGTTTTAACTATTTTTAAAATTAAATATCTCCCAAGATACCCGTTAAAATTGCTAAGAATTTGCTTAAATTCTTGGTATATCGACATTTCTAAGTGGTACTAAAATCACATTAGTACTCTATAAGATAGACTTTTAATAATAATTTAGAGATACTGCCATCTAATAATTAATATGACATTTAATGGAACTTTAACGTTTGCGAAAAATTAATTTGCCTCCCTTTTTGCAATTCGCCAGCTCAAAAATAAACTACCTCAGGGTTATTGGTATTGGTGTGCTAGTTGCATTATGTGTAATTTTAGGCCTCAATTACAGTTCCTTTTTTAGTAGTAATAAGAAAGCGCTTGAACTTGCTTTAATTGCCAACTTTAATGCCCAGGGATCTAAAGATGCAGAACTTCTTGAAAAGGGTATTCGGGAAGGATTAAAGTCATTGGGGGTAAATGATGTCTTTCAAATCAAGCAATTAAGTGATAAGCCTGACATTGACACGCTAAATAAAAATAAAGAATTTTTATCCCAGAATAAATCAATATTCACTCTCATTGGCCCTCTGAATAGAAAATCTGTAACAGATTATTCCGAAATATCAGAAGAGTTGAATGTTCCATTACTTATTCCAAGAAATCCTCCAAAAGAGCTCCAAGATCCGAAATGGACTTTTGCAATGCAGCAAAACATGTTCACAAAGTCGGGTCTAGTAACTAGTTTATTGGTTAAAGATTTACCCCCTAAACGTATTGGAGTTGTAATTGCTGCAGAAGATAGGGGTAGTCCATATTTCACGGGAATAGCTCAAATCCTTTTAGATTCGAATGCACAGGTTGAAAGCACTGAGATCGTAAAGCTAGAAAATGTTGATGATGCAAAATCAAGTACTTCAATGATGCAATACGATCTTTTGTATTTAGATTTAACTACAGAGTATGCGGTTGAGGTTATCAAAAATCTAAAGGATCATAACTACTCAGGAAGGATTGTGCTTTTTGACGATCGTTTGGAACCTAATTTTCATAAAGAATTTGCTTCGCTTCCCAAAGAAAAAGAGAGGCCTGGTTATTACGCTGGCGGAGTGCATCTTGTTTCTAGTTTTTCTCAGGACGTTAGTAATGACCACGGAAGAACACTTGCTCAAAAATATATTGATTTAAATAACGTTAATCCAGAATCTTCTTATGTAATTGGATTTGATACTGGTGTTTTATTAGGCACCTACTATAAAGAGCAGTACTTGAAACAAAAGAAGCATCCCCCTATGGAAGAGTTGAGGGCTGATTTTCAAAATTGGTTGAATAATCTGGATAAAAATCCCACTAAGATGGAAAACTTTACAGGGGAGGTAAAGTTCAGCATCAATCATGAACGTAATCTACCGCCTAGGATTATTCAATACAAAGAAAACAATTATCTTGAACCATACTCTTCACAACTTTCTAATACCCCACCAGTTCGGGTTGCCGATGATGACAGAACACTTAAGATTGATTATCAAGATCCTAAATATGCCATAGTAAACCATCTCAAGTACACCATTGTTCCAGTAGCATTTACTGCAATACATATTCGTTCTATTTCAGATATTTCCATTAATAAGGGTATTTTTAAAGGTGATTTTGATATTTGGTTTAGGTCAAAAATTGAGTTAAATCCTGAGGATATTGTTTTTGAACCTAGTCCAGAGCAGACTCCAAGCGTTGAAATTGTTGAAACGGAAAATCAAAACGGATTAATTTACACAAGGGCTCGATTTAAAGGGGTCTTCCCCTTCTACATTCAACCTAAAGATATTGGCCTTAGCACGGTAAATTTTCAGATCCGATGGCTTCATCGCAAGCTTGATGCAAATAACTTATTTTTTGTCATTGATTACCCATCACTCCACTATGGCAATATTCAAGAGCCAATATTTAAGAAAATGACTCGAGAAGGGGTTATAGATCCATCCTCTGGTTATGATGCCATTTCTTCTATGCTATTTTCTGCCGAAGCTCAAATTCCCTCATATGGAAATCTCCAAACCGCTGGAAATATTAATCAATTTTCCACCGGATGGCTAAGGCTCACATTAAGCTCGACTAATTCGATGCTATCTAAAGCATCTATCGTTAATTTGCTGCCAAACTTTACTCTTGGGTTAATCTGCCTTCTTTTAATTGGGCTTTTAATCTTTATTCGTTTTAGTCAAAAAATCATTCCAGAATTGAAGATTCCGAAGGTAACTTCTTATTTTGTTGGTCTAGCACTGCTTTTCTTTTGGGAAATGTTCTTTTTCACCAATAACTACACCCAATTACTCCCCCATATTTGGATGTTAATCATCAGAAATTTATTGGATTTTATTAACTACATGTTAATTGCGACAGTTATTTCTGAAGTTATCTTTATATTATTCAGATTACAAAAGGGGTATAAAGGAATTGGCGGAACGATTTTAAAGATGATCCGTTTTATGATCTATGTAGTCGCAGTGGCCTTGTTTTATACCAACGTTCTTGAAAAAGACATCCTTCCAATTTTAGCAACTTCCTCAGTAATTCTTACCGTAGTAGGTTTGGCGGTAAGAGATGTCATTTTTGACTTTGTTGCTGGAATCGCTATTAGCTTAGATAAAAGTTTTAAAGTCGGTCAGTGGGTCAATTTTCAATCCAAAGAACGCAGAATTGATGGAGTGATTGAGCAACTTGATTGGCGTAATGTGATTATCCGTTCTAAAGATGAGACCAAGCACATCATTCCAAATTCACAGATTTATGCAATTATAATTTCCAACAACTCGATTACCGATGGTAATCGACGCGTAGATGCTACTTTTTTTACTAATACTCATGTGGATATTCAGCAGGTCTATCAAGTTGTAATGGATATGACGATGCAAACTCTTAAGAAGATACCGGGAGTTCCATTAGACAAGCCTGTCCGTATTATTTTTGAAAAAATTCATGCAGATGGACTACAACTTAAGTTACAGTTTTTTCTGAGAGATCGCGAGTCTGGCGAACAAGCTCGATCCATCTTATTACACGATTTACATCAAGAACTTGCCCGAATTAATGCATTACCAGCCAAAATGGTGCAAAGTCAAGATTTTTCATTTCTAGAAGATCAACAATTAACAAAATCTTCTGTTGGTCTAGATTAGTATCGATTTGATCTGTTAAATTTAATGTAATCTTTTTATCTAATATAATGAGTTTTTCTTTGTCAAAGGTTTTGAAACTATGAGTATTGATATAAATTATGAAACTTCAGCAAATGGCGTTACTACTGTAAACATTTCTGGATCTATGGACGCTATGGGTGCTCAAGCTATTGATTTAAAGTTTAGTGCTATTTCAGGAAGTCAAAATAAGTTAATTATTAACTTTGAAAAGCTTGATTATTTAGCTTCTATGGGAATCCGTACCCTCATTATGGGTGCTAAGTCCGTTCAATTACGAAACGGCAAAATGGTGATTCTTAAACCAAACGATGATGTTCAAAAAGTTTTGTCTGAGAGTGGCGTGGATACGCTTATTCCTATATATCAAGATCTTCAAGAAGCTGAAGCTTTTGTTTTAAGTTAATTCAATTAGATATTTATTTAAGCCTAGATTAATGACCAGCTCAATAACCGTATCAGGCAAGCTTGAGAAATTGGCTGATGTTAATCTTTGGCTCGATACTCTTGCTACTGAAACAAACATATCGAAGTCTTCACTTTATGCCATGAAATTATGTTGTGAAGAGACTTACATGAATATTGTGATGCATTCTTATGCACCAGAAAATACTAATCTAACTTTGGATGAACAAGTTGTTAATCTTCAGGTGGAATATAAAGAAGATGATTTACGTCTCATCATTGAAGATAATGGTAATCCCTTTAATCCGCTAGAAAAATCTAGCTCGGCACCTGCTAAAAGTTTACTTGATGCCCAAATAGGTGGACTTGGCATCTCTTTAATGAGGAAGTTTTCCAAAGCTATCAATTACGAGCCAAAAGATTCTGGAAACCGTTTGATTTTTCAATTCGAAACATCTTAGTTACACACTTAATTCTAGATATTTTCTTAAGTCTAGAATTATGAAATATATTCCACATATGATTGATCGGCCGAATTCAAAATTACAAAAATTACCCAATCAACTCAATCATATTGAACTTTGGGATTCAAAGATTGATATCGACGCTTCAGTTCGTGATTTGGATTCTGAATTTCGAAAGTTTCCCAATTTACCAGGGCTCATAATCCTTGAGAATCTAAAGATTGTTGGTATTGTTTCAAGAGTTAGATTTGCTTATGCTTTAAGCCGCCAGTTTGCCCGTGAAATTTTTATGAAGGGGCCAATCAGAGTTCTTTTTGATTTTGATATTGTTGACACCAACCCACTAATCTTAGATGGACAAACGATTATCTCTTCTGCAGTGCAATCAGCACTAGCACGTCCTGCCATATTGTCATACGAACCTGCCATTGTCGTTGATCAAAGCATTCCTAAAGTATTGGACATTGATCTTTTAATGAGGCTTCAATCTGACCTATTACAAGATGCTCTTATGCGCCATCAAGATTTAATAGAAGATGAACGTAAAACAGCTCAACAGCTACGTCAAACCATGACACATTTAGAACTTACCCGTGATCGATTGTTACGCTCTGAGGAGAGTTTAGAGGCACAAGTTCTAGAGCGAACTTTAGAGTTAAAAAAAACGAATGAGGATTTGATAAAGCAACAAAAACAAATCAATGAGGATCTAGAATTTGCAAGAACATTGCAACTTTCAATTTTACCTACGACATTTCCTCAGCATGAACATTATCAGGCATATGGATTTATGCGAGCAGCGCGTATGATTGGTGGTGATTTCTATGACGCTTATCAAATCAATGATCATCAATTTGGATTTGTTGTTGGTGATGTCAGTGGCAAAGGAGTACCAGCTGCTTTATTTATGGTCCTAGTAAAAACAATATTACAAGAACAAGCTATAAATCATGTTTCTCCAGCGGTTGTAATTAGTAGGCTTAATTCGCAGATATTATTACGGAACCCACTCTCATTATTTGTTACTTTATTGTATGGCGTATTGGATACTCAAACTGGAGTATTCACCTTCTGTAATGCTGGTCATTCAATGCCTTACATTATTAGAGGGAATAAGAAAATTGAAACCATCTCTAATAAATCATGTCCTCTAGTTGGTTTACTTGATCATCCTAAATACAATAATATTTCGATTAGCTTAGATAAAAATGATCGTATTTTTCTGATGACTGATGGGGTAACTGAGTTTTTTAATTCCAAGTCAGAAGCATATGGTGAAAAGCGTTTATTAAACGTTTTATCTACGATAGATCAAAATAGTAAACTTGAAGAAATTATTCAAAAACTTGTTATGGATCTTGATCTTTTTTCGAACGGTACACCGGCATCAGATGACGTTACTGCTTTAATGTTTCATTATGAAAATGAAGTCAGCATTGATCCACAATCAATACCAAATTTAGGTGTGCTAAAAGAGCTAGTAGCCTAACTCGAATAAATCTATTTATTCACTGAAAGCTTGCCAACAACTTACTTGAGATAAGTCCGTCCTAGTTATTTTTGGAGATTCTTGTAAGCACTTATCTATCTTGACTTTGCACCTAGGGGCAAAAGAGCATCCTTTAGAATTAATACCTAATATTGGAGGTGATCCGTTAATTGTGAGTAATTTTTCACCCTTATTATGCATTGTCACGTTTGAAGCCATTAACCCTTGAGAATAGGGGTGAAGAGGTCTGTTAATAAAATTTTCTGTACTTGTTTTTTCGACAATGGTACCCCCATACATAACAGCAATTTGATCGCTAATCTCAATAGCTGCACCAATATCATGTGTTACAAAAATCATTGCCATATTAAGTTCTTTTTGCAAATCTCTAATTAGTAAAAGTATTTGCATTTGTACTGTCGCATCAAGAGCAGTAGTAGGTTCATCAGCCAATAATAATTTTGGATTACAAGATAAGGATAGCGCAATCATTGCACGCTGTTTCATACCACCAGATAGTTCATGAGGATAAGCTGATAAGCGCTGCTTTGCTTGAGGAATTTTTACCATATTTAATAATTCAAGGGCTCGCTGCCTTGCATCTTGATGGCTAAGCGCTTCATGAGCCAAAATCATTTCGATGATTTGTTGGCCGATAGTGTAAACAGGATCAAATGCAGTCCCTGCTTCCTGAAAAACCATTGAAACATCTTTACCTCTGTATGATTGAAGTTCTTTTAGACTTAGATTTAATATAGATTTACCCTGAAAAAGAATGTCTCCACTTAGATTGATTGTGTTTTGTTTATAAAGCCGCATTAAGGTTCTAAGTGTTACGCTCTTTCCAGAGCCAGACTCTCCAAGAAGAACTAAAGACTCTCCAGAGTTGAGTTCAAAATTTAACTCATTAAGCGCCTGAATCCTTTTAGTACCGACAAAATCTAAATTTAAATTTTCAACCTTTAAAAGAGGAGATTTCATTATTAATCTTTCAAATGATGATGACATGAAACCCAATGGTCTGTTATCGGATCTATATTTTTAAGTTTAGGTTCATCTTCGCAAACTGAATTAGCATGTGCGCAACGGGATTTAAAACTACAACCCTTAGGTAAATGAATTGGACTAGGTGGATCACCCATTATTGGCACTTGAATCTTTCTTTTAGCTGGGTCCATAGCTGGTTGAGCTAAAAGTAATGCTTTTGTATAAGGGTGAGCTGTTTCATTAAAAATACGATCAACCGTTCCCACCTCAACTACTTTTCCTAAATACATCACTAGAACTCGATCACTCATATAATGAACCACATTTAAATCATGTGAGATGAATAAATAGGTGAGATTTTCTTCTTTTTTTAGGTCTATTAATAAATTCAACACTTGAGCTTGCACAGATTTATCTAGCGCTGCGACAGCCTCATCCAAAAGTAGAAGTCTTGGTGAAAAAGATAAAGCTCGTGCAATATTTGCTCTTTGTCGCTGCCCACCAGAAAGCTCATGCGGGTAGCGATAACCAAATTGATTAGCATCTAATCCAACACGATTCAATAAATTGGCCGCAAGTTCTTTAGCATCCTCAGATTTCATTCCATGAATCATGGGACCATATGCTATTGATGCAAGAATATTTAGTCGAGGATTCAATGAAGAATATGAATCCTGGAATACCATTTGTAAATTCTTTTTTAATGTTTTTAATGGAATGCCACGAAGTTCATTGATACCTTGGCCATCAAAAATCATTGAGCCAGAAGTTGGTTTGATTAAATTCGAAAGTAATTTAGCAAGGGTTGATTTACCACATCCAGATTCACCAACAATACCTAAAGTTTCACCTTTATTAATACTAAAGCTAACTCCATTAACGGCATGCACATAGTCTTTTTTTGACGAGAAAATGGAGCCATTAATAGGAAATAATTTCCTTAACTCATTAACTATAAGAAGAGCTTGTGCAGGACCTCCCACATCAGAATCTTGAACTAGTGATTTATCAATTAAGCTCATTTTTTGATATCCATAGCTGTATTAAAGCAATCTGAGAGTAGATTAAAAGATATAGAAGTAATAAAAATAAATAATCCTGGTAAAACTGCTAAACCCGGATGAGTATAGAGTGCAGGACGAAGCGTATTTAACATCAGACCCCATTCAGGTTCTGGAGGTTTAATACCAAGACCTAGAAAAGATAATCCTGAACCAAGAATCATACTGACACTAAAAAGGCTAGTTGTATAAACAAACACAGGGCCAATAATATTAGGAAAAACATGAACTCGAATAATTGAGAATGTGCTAGCACCACTCATTTTTGCGGCTGAGACAAAGTCTAGTTGGCGCACTTGAGTTGTTGAACTTTCACATACACGAACAATTTGAGGAATAAAAACAATCGTTAATGCTAGAAGACTATTTACAATTCCTGGGCCTAAGGCACCAGATATTGAAACGGCTAGAAGTACAGATGGAAATGCATAAAAAACATCCATCGTACGCATAATAAGCATATTAATTTTTCCACCCATAAAGCCTGCGATGAGACCAATACAGGAGCCAATAATAAAAGCCAATATTACTGGTGCCATTCCCAATAGAATAGAAATTCTTCCTCCATAGATAAGTCTAGTCAACATATCTCTTCCAAGCTCATCTGTTCCTAATAAGTGACCACTTGTTAGAACAGGATTTAAACGGTTTAACATAGCACCGCGATAGGGATCTGTAGATAGTATGAGTGGCGCAAAAAATGCACTTAACAGAATGACTGTTAATAATCCTCCACTAAGCCACGCTATTTTATTTTTACTAAGCTTTGTGAATACATGTGTCCAATATGATGGATGCTCAATCATGATTAACACCCCTTCGCATTCTTGGGTCAATCAAGGATTGAAGAACATCTACAAATAAATTTAAGATTACAAATATTAAGCATAGGACAAGAACAATACCTTGCAACAATGGGATATCTCTTTGGAATATTGCAATATTTAATAAATATCCTGTACCAGGCCATGAGAAAACTGTTTCAACGAGAATTGATCCTCCCATGAGATAGCCAATTTGTAGTCCACCAACAGCTAAAACAGTAGGGAGAGCATTTTTTGCAATATGTTTAAAAATAGTGAATTGACTTAAGCCACGTGCTTGAAGAGCAACAACAAATTCTTTTGAAATCATTTCAGAAACTATAGACTTCACTGTACGAGTAATAATTCCAGTAGGTATTACTGAAAGAGTTAGCGCTGGAAGAATCATGAACTTTAAATGCTCAAAATCAAACGCAAAAGGACTACTGCTTGCCCCCATTGAGGGTAACCACCCTAACCAAACAGAGAATAAGATAGTAAGTAAAAGTCCAAGCCAATAGTGAGGAATACTTACGCCAATTAAGGAAACAAAGGTTGAAATTTTATCAATAAAAGTATCTTGATATAGTCCGCCTAAGCTTCCTAATAGACAGCCTAAAGAAATTCCGATGAAGCTTGCAATTAGAGCTAGGCAAACAGTATTACGAAGAGAGGTCCCTAACTCACTCAAAACAGGTCTTCCAGATGCGATTGATACACCAAGGTCCCCATGCACTGCTCTAGCAACCCATTTGAAGTATTGAATTGGCAAAGGCTGATCAAGACCATATTGAGTTTTAAGTGATTGGATAATCTCCTCAGGAGCATCAGAGGGCGCGATGGCGCTGATGGGGTCTCCAGAAGCAAGATAAACCAAACTAAAGGTAATTGCAGAAACGCTTAATGCAATCGGAATCGAGTAAATTAAGCGTTTCAGTACATATAAAAACATATATTACATTTTGATTGTGGTTAGATCTTGAAACCAGTGCTGTGCTTGTGTATATGATTTAACTTTTGGAGAGAGCGCATGTGGATTTGTATCATGCACAACCCAAATCATAAGAGCATCGTTTACCATCGCCTCATGTACTTTTGCTAATAGCTTATCTTGTGCTTTGGTATCGTAAGTAGATTTAATCTTTGCAATATAACCATCAACGATAGGATTACTGTATCCTCCCCAGTTAACACCATTAGGTGCTATGTAATGACTATCCATGAATCTTGTAAGTGCGTAAAAGGGGTCTGCGGTAACGTAACCTAAATTGATAGCAGTAATATCTTTACCTGCATTAATTGGGTCTAATGAGCCTTTGCGCCAATGGAGATATAGGTTTTCTAATTCAACTGTTTCAAACTCTATATTGATACCAATTTCAGCTAAACTTTGCTGCATAAACTCGTTCATGGGTAAAGATAACATCTGCCCGGTTCCTCCTTGAGCAATAATAACTTTAGCTTTCAATGGACGATCTTTTGAGTAACCAGCTTGAGCCATTAGTGCCTTAGCCTTCGGTAGATCATATTTAATTGGAAAATTTGGATTTCCAAACCATGGATTTGTGGGATCTAATTGCCCTTTGGCAGGGATCGCAAGACCATTCATCAACTTTACAATTGCATCTCGATCTATAGCAAGATTTGCTGCTTGACGAACTCGAATATCTCTCCATGGAGAACCTGGATTAGTACTAAAGTGATAAGGCCAAACGTGGGGGGTTACGTTTTGAACAATCCTAAAGCCGTTAGATTTAAGTTTGTCAACGGCATCTGGCGGTGGTGTTTCTATCATGTCTACTTGCCCAGAAATTAACGCATTGACTCTGGTAACAGTATCTGGAATTGGAATCAACACAACACGATCGGTTTGAGCTAAACGGGACTTATCCCAGTAAGTACTATTTTTAACCAGTTCAGCTCTTTCTCTTGGAACAAGCTTTTCTAATTTGAAAGGCCCTGTACCCGATGGAGTAGATGCAAACTTTACCCAATCTTTTCCTACTTTTTCAAATTGAGCTGGACTTGAAATTAAAAACCAGGGTAACTGGTATGGAAAGAGTGCATCTTCACTTTTGGTGTTAATTACAACTGTAGAGTCGTCAATTTTTGAGTAAGAGGCAATTGATGGAATTCTAGGTTTGACTTGAGCCGCTTGCTTAGAGTCAAATTGTGGGGACTTATCATTCAGAACTTTATCCAGATTCCAAATAACTGCATCTGCATTAAAGCTTGAGCCGTCATGAAATTTGACACCTTTACGAAGTGTAAAAATCCATTTATTTTTGTCTGAGGCATCAACTTTCCACGCTGTAGCCAAACCTGGTATGAGTTTTCCAGGACGATTAGATATGTTGGATTCCCAGGCAATTAAAGGATCGTAAATGGTATGACCGGTAAATTGATAAGCTCCAGCTCCTCGGTCAGGTTGACCCGTTGTGAGGGGGATATCAGCCATAGAAATACCGTATTTAACCACTGTCTCAGCTTTAGATAGTGGGCTTAAAGTCAATCCCATAAGTAGAGCAATACTTAATAATGATTTGTTAAGAATTTTTTTCTGCATATATAACCCCATTAGAAAAATTAGATGAACCAATTTTGACTAATTTGAAATTATGAAAAAATTCTTAAGTCTCTAGAATGGTGAATCCATCGAAAATAAATATAAAAATGCACAAACTATGTGCATGATTCATTTGCTAACATTATCAAAATGGAAAAATAATTCAAGTTAAATACATTGTTGAATTTATAGGGAGAGATTTTGATTAACACGATTAGATCAAGTCGCGCTATGGCGACTGCACCTCATCATTTGGCGAGTCAATCAGCATTAAATGTTATGCGCCAAGGAGGAAATGCTATTGAAGCAATGGTTGCAGCAGCTTCAACAATATCTGTTGTATATCCCCATATGAATAGTATTGGAGGCGATGGATTTTGGTTGATCGTAAAACCAGATGGTGAAGTTTTGGCTATTGATGCATGTGGGAGGGCTTCTAGAAATATTGATGCAAATTTTTATTTAGACAAAGGATTAAGCAAAATTCCATTTCGTGGACCTTTAGCCGCCAATACTGTTGCAGGAACAATTGCTGGATGGACTAAAGCTTTAGAAATTTCTAAATCACTTGGAGGAAAAAAATCGCTTAATGACCTACTTGGTGATGCCATTTATCATGCTGAAAATGGGGTATTGGTTACTGGAGGTCAAGAATCCATTACTCAGCAAAAATTAAGCGAATTAAAAGAAATCCACGGATTCTCTGAAACTTTCTTAGTTAATGGAAATCCCCCTAAGGAAGGTACGACATTAAAAAATACTTCTCTCGCTAAAACATTTAAGATGCTGGTTGCTAATGGGTTAGATGATTTTTATAGGGGAGAACTTGCTAATTTAATCGCCAAAGATTTGCAATTTGTAGGTTCCCCAATTAATTTGATGGATTTAAATCATTTTGAGGCAATAATTACAAAGCCTTTGCAACTAGAACATAGTCTAGGCACTCTATACAATACTCGGCCACCAACGCAAGGTTTGGTTTCACTAATTATTTTAGGTTTACTCGATAGTACTGATTTGAAATCGAGGATAGTTAATTCAGCTGACCATGTTCATTTGGTGGTTGAAGCTACTAAACTTGCTTTTCGAATCAGAGACAGTCAAATAACTGATCCAAGCTATATGAAATGCGATCCTCAAGATTTTTTAAAGAGTGATTTTCTAGATAATTTACACAAGGAAATTCAGCATAATAAAGCAGCTCCTTGGGGTATTGGAAAGGGACCTGGGGATACTGTATGGATGGGAACTTGTGATTCTACGGGGCTGAGTGTATCTTTCATTCAAAGTATTTATCACGAATATGGAAGTGGAATTGTTTTACCAACTACTGGAATTAATTGGCAGAATAGAGGGGCTTCATTTAGTTTAGATGCTAACCATATCAATTATTTAGTACCTGGGAAAAAACCTTTTCATACACTTAACCCCGCTGCAGCTCGATTTAAAGATGGTAGAACTATGGTTTATGGGAATATGGGGGGTGATGGACAACCTCAGAGTCAAGCAGCTGTATTTACTCGTTATGCAGTATTTAACAAACCGCTTCAAGAGTCAGTATCAGCACCAAGATGGTTGCTTGGAAGAACATGGGGGCAAAGCTCTGATTCTCTTAAGCTAGAGTCAAGATTTGACGAAAAAATAATTAAAGATTTACAAAGTCGTGGACATGAAACTGAAGTAATGCAAGCTTTTGATTCTGTCTTGGGTCATGCTGGAGCAATAGTAAGGCATCCGGATTCTTCGCTTGAGGGGGCCACTGATCCTCGTGCAGATGGAGTGGTTGCTGCTTTTTAATTGTATTTCAAGGTTCAAGAGAATCTTTGTAAATCTAAAAAACTTATATCTCTTTAAAACCCTTAATAAGGATTGCCCATATCAAGCAAATCATTATTAAGGGTAAATATTTATTTTTTTTCTTAGTATGAAGGTTAATAATCATCTAAATAATTTATAAATAGCTAGGAGACATATGGGAGAGTACTATAACGATTCAAGAACAGCTCTTGAGAATATAAAAGATTTGCCTGTTGGTCGTTTAGCCAGTCGTCAGGTCATTTTAGATAATGAAAAATCTCGTATTACCTATTTCGAATTTGAACCAGGTGACCATACAGGTTGGCATAAACATGAATACCACTATGGAGCTCTTTATTTAACTAGTGCAAAACTTTTTCATACTCGAATTGATGGAACACAGTTTTTGAGTGAACATCAAGCCCAAGAATTTAAAATTCATCCTATTGGAACTGAACATAACGTTAGAAGTGAATCTGAGCATGTTATTAAAATGCTCGAAATTGAATTTAAAACATAAAAGTTTTTAAGTTAAATAAGAGACATTAAAAAGGGCGTTGACTTCATTGAAGTTAACGCCCTTTGTTTACAGCCTAAAAAAACTATTTTCTAGCTTCTTCGTAGGGATACTTTAATTCACCTGATTTTAAATAGGCTGGTTCAATTACGATAGCTTTACCTGGCTTACGAAATTGCTCGTAATCATTTCCTTCAACACCTCTGTATTGCACAAAGAGGGACCTTCCTTTTTTCCACTCACCATTTTGTGCAAACTCAACATCTCCAACAACTGTTGAAAATTTATGGGAATGTATATATTCTGCCAATACTTTTTGATCTAGAGTATTTGTGTTTTTAATGGCAGTACCCATAATTTCAATCACAGCATATGCATAGGGTGGTAAATAAAAACCAAGCGGATCTACCCCTTCCTTTTCAGCTCTAGCTTGATATTTCTTTAGGAAAACCTCAACACCAGGAAACTTGATTGTTGGCTCAGGAGCATATAACTCATAAGATAAAACACCATTCATTAATGGCCCGAGTTGTTTTTTCAAAGCGGCTGTTCCAAGCCCTATCATTCCGCCTCCAAATAACTTGGTTTTTAAACCAATCTCATTCGCAGCACGAATCATTCCAACGCTATCTGGTGGATATGAAGCTACAAATACAACATCTGGATTAGTGCTTTGAATCGCTCGTAAGATTGGAGCAAAGTCTGTTGTATTAGGAGGATAGGTTTTATCATAGACAATTTTTAATCCCAACTTCTTAATGTTTTCCCTTGCACCAGCTAAAGCATTTGCTGGGTATTCTGCATCAGCCCCGACAATTGCTACTGTTTGAGGCTTTGGATTCATAGTCATAGCAGCACTGAAAAAACCACCAATCATATCTACAGAAGCATTTTCACCGTGGGGCTGAATACCAAAGTAACGATCATAGTTGAAGTTTGAGTTTGCTGCCAAACCAAACAATCCAAAAAATAGCATTTTTCTAGACATGATTGTTGGCATGGCAGGAACTATTAAATTTGTACCATAACCTGAAACAACTAAATCCACTTTATCAATGTCTAAAAGTTTCGTATACAAGCCCGGGACATTAGATATCTGAGATTGATCATCATAAGCAACAATCTCAACCTTTCTACCTAAAAGACCACCTTTTTGATTTATATCTTCTACTGCAATTTGCATAGAAACTAAAGCAGCCTTACCACTAGCTGCCAATGGACCAGTTAAAGCCATTCCCATCCCAATTCGAATTGGTGGCTTTTCTTGTGCCTGAACTTGACTACCAAAACTTAATATAGCTAAACAACTTACAACGAAAAAACGTTTAAAAGTATTGATTAACATATCTCACCTTTGATTTAGATTACTAAATTTCGAATAAAGATTACTCGCTTGGATTAAAAAAAGTAAATTCTTCTATTTCAATACCAAAGGATTAATCGGTGATCCAACTGCTCCAGTAATTGGCAAGCTTGGAGCTGTGAAAAGAAACTCATAAACCCCATCTTCCAAACAATCATCAGCTAGTTCTTTAAGGTTGAATATTTCACCCATCGTAATACCCATCATAGGGATCACAATCCAATGCCAAGGTTGCATAGCATCTGTAGTTTCATTGGGTCTCACTTCACATCCCCAAGTATCCATACAAATAGCTGCAATTTCTTTTTGATGAATCCATGCGGCAGTTTCGAGACGCAAACCTGGCGCATCACCAGCGGCATAGCTACCCCAATCTCCTCTAGCTAAACAATTTTCCATTTGTCCAGTTCGGACAATCACAAAATCGCCTCGTTTAATTTCTACACCTTGTGCTTTTGCTGTGTTGTCTAAATCCTCATTACTAATTCCGTAGCCATCTTCTAAATAGTCTCCACCTTTGTATCTGGCCACATCTAATAAAACTCCTCTACCAATCATCTTATCTCTGGTTTTTTCGATACCATTTTTTTTAGCCCCAGAGGAATCTACCAAAGCAGCATCGTAACCATTCCACATCTTATCGCCATAAAAAACATGACCTAAAGCATCCCATTGTGTGCCACATTGCAATGGCATTGAGACCATATCATCTGCATATCGGATACCCATTGCATCTTGATTACCAGATATAGCATCTGTTCCTGTAGCTAGCATGGTATGAATTGGATTAAAACGTCCCCCCCAGCCAGTTTTCTGTGGTCCTTGAGAATTAAAATCTAAACCTAGAGAAATAGCTTTTCCTTTTTTGATGAGTTGGCCGGCAGCTTTCAATTCTTCGGGGCCAACAAAATTCAATGTTCCTAGTTCATCATCTGCCCCCCAGCGACCCCAATTACAAATTTGTTTACCCAATTTAGCAATATCCGCTTGAGTTAAATTTCTTTCAACATGGTTTGCAGGTACTTTTTTTAATTCTTTTTTTTGATTCATTCGTAAGTCTCCTTTATAAATTTTTCGAAAGTGATTAATTACTCATTCAAAATGAACGTGCTTTTTACATTGAAAATCCAGTAATACGAATTGAATTAGCAAATTAAACTTGCATGTCTCTTTTTTATATTTACTATTTTTTTACAAAAGATTTAAAAATAAAACATGTTTAAATCTTATTAATTATGTATGAGGATTCTTCAAAAAAGAAATATGTAATACCCTAGATTAAGGGAAAATACTTAAAAAATTTAATGATTAATTAATTTTTTAATTCATCTTTTTGAGAATTCAAGTCGTATTGCTTTACTAATTCCCAAACATGATTTGGAATCATCGTGCTCATTTTTGCAGGATGCTCTCTACGAAGATGAATAATAGATTCTATAGCTTTCATTTCGACTCGAGTTTTGGCAAACTCAACACCTCTGGGACCTACTTTTGGCATAAGCCAACCAACAATAGGCCTAATCCAATTTGGCATTTTTCTAATAGGTAATCCGCCAGCCGCAAGCTCAACATTTTTTTTGAAACCAATTACAGCAGAACGTCTTTTCCCAGCAGACATTGGTTCTTGTAAATGTACTTCATCGCCAAGCAAATGAAGCAGTTCTTCACCACGTTGATTCCTTACAATTAACCACTGCTCACCGTTGCCGGCCATGTAACCAACTGTTATGTCTGATAAAACATTGGTGTAATCAACACAGGTTCGACATGTTAATGGAAAGAAATCATTTGGAAGTGTTGATAGCGGAAGTTGCAAAAAAGGAATTTCTCTTTTTTTACCATTTTTAAAACGTACTTCAACGTGATAGTCAGCACGAAATTCCAGATAATTAATCTCGCCAGGTCGATCACTGATTAAGGATAAAAAGTGATGAAAGTTCTCAGTTGTCGTATTGTCTGAGCAAGGAGTGCCAATAACGTAAAGTTTCTCAAGCCCTAGCTCCTTTTCAATCGATCTTAGGGCATAGACTTGGCAAGGAATTCCTATGACTGCAATTTTTTTTATTCCTTTTGCAATTGCAGGCTCAAGTAAAGATAGAAGAGGAGCGTAACCCATTCGCATCCCTCTACATTTAGCCATATCCTTTGCATGCTCTATTAATATCGGTACAGGTTTCCAAAAATCATCTGGGTCATAAGTCATGGTTAATACTGCATCGACCATTTTTGATTCGAGAAGTTTTTCACCAATGCGTGTTGTAATGCCAGTCCATTGAGCACCTTGTATTGGTGGGGTAAGAGCCGCCTGAAACATTTTGAGATAAGGGCCAAAATGTAGCTCATTATTTTCATGGTAATTTCTTGCTCTACCATGAACTTGGGTTTCTAATTTCGGATAATCAGGTTGGATAAATTGACAAGCTTGACCACATCTTTTGGGTTGATCTGTTCTTGATATTCCGCAATCAGTACACAAAGACCGATATGGTGCTGGATCAGCTTTCAAAATATCTCCTTTTAAATTTATATGATTTATTGAATAGTAAATCACTATTCAATTTGCATGAACTCATGTTGTATATATTCCACTCCAAAAACTTTTCTAACTTAAATAATTTTCAATATTTACTGCGTGATAGACTTCTAGTAAATATAAATAACTCTAATAGGGGGCAAAACCATGACAGATCAAGAGTCATTTTTAATAATGGGGTTTCTAAGAAAGTTAATCAATACTAGACCGCGTTCTAGAGATCCATTGGCAGAGAAATTAATCAACGAGTCAATCTCAGTTCAACCCAACACGAATTACTTATTAGTCCAACGTGCTATTTTTTTAGAACTTGAACTAGAAAGAATGCAAGCACAATTAAAAGAGATTCAAGAAAAGTTTAATGTTGATAGTCAGGTTCAGAGTAATACGCAATTTTTAGGAGATTCTTTTGAAGATTGGGGCAAGAATTTAGAAGAGCCACGTAGTAGTATTTTTGATAAGGACCCAAGCACTAAAAAACCACCAACTTTAGAAGATCGCATTATCAAATTTCTAATGAAAAATTCCATTAAATTATGGATTTTAGTTTTAGTAATATCAGTTCTTATTTTCTTCCTAAGAAGGGCATAGAGAGTTCTATAAAAGTGCGAGTTCTCAATAAGAAAAAGGAAGCTTATTTAAGCTTCCTTTTTGTAAACGTCAATTCGATTTACTTAACTCTTTTTGCGGAAAGCAATCTTAAGCCAACCTGCAAATAAGATACCAACAACAATTGCGGCTAGCCAAATAGAACCATGAGAACCTGCTGGCATTAAAAGGCGGAATACAACCATCGCAATGATAGCGATGAAAGCGTAGCCTAGATACTGCGTAAGTTTAGATTGACCTTCAGTCATATGAGTACCCTCTCAATATGCAAAAATGGTTAAAAAAATTATTTAGGTGTTTTATCACGATTGAAATAATTTGCCATCCAAAAGAAGACGACTAACAACCATAATAGTAAAAGTAGGTGATGAGTTTTCAATTTATTTCTCCTTGATAGATAATTTTTACATTAAATCATAAAAATCGATACATTTTATAAAAATCAAAATTTAAATCAACGACATTTCATGCTTGGGACGGCTTTTTATTAAAGGGTACATTGCCCATATGGTAGCGATTAATAAAACAATTTCTAATCCATAAACTGAGGTATATCCTAAATATGAGTTACTTTTTAATGCTATCAGGTCTCTAATTACACCACCTAATGTAATTGCTATTCCAGCTGCGGAAGCTTGAACAGCCCCCCAAGCACCAAGTGCTAAACCACTTTGTCCATTTGGAGCAAGATTCATTGTTGCGGTCAAAGTGCCATGACCAAATAATCCTGCACTAAAACCTATACTCAGAGTACCTAGAGCGAAAAGAATTGGTTCGTGAATAAATCCCGAGAGAATTACTGCAAAAAATGCTGGGATGCCGAATAAGGATCCCATGGAGGCCATCTTGAAGGGGTCAGCTCCTTTGCTGAGAACATGCGACGCCCAGGCAAATCCAAGAAGGCCACCACCTGCTAATGTTGCAGTTAGAGTTGTTGTTTGAGAAACTGCAAGCCCAAGAATTTCACCGCCATAAGGTTCTAAAAGCACATCTTCCATTGAAAACGCCATGGTTCCTATTCCGATGGCAAGTAACCTTCTTTTAGCAAAATTGCCATCCATAAAGCTATCCCAAGACTCTTTAAATGATTTTTTTGAATTATCTTGAGGATATAAATGTGCTGGTCTTCTTGCTTCTTGTTTCCATAAAGCGGTCACATTCAGAATTATGGTTGCAATGGCTACCCCTTGAACAACTTGTATTAGTCTTCCAGGACTGAAATCGCTTAATAGGTTTCCAAAAATAACTGCACTTAACATCATCCCAACTAGGAGCATTACATACATGAGTCCAACGACTTTGGGTTGAGATTCAGGAGGAACCAAATCATTCGCTAAAGCAAGGCCGACGGTTTGAGTTGTATGAAGGCCTGCACCAACAAATAAAAATGCTAAACCAGCACCAAATTGTCCAACCCATTGTGGAACATTACTTGACTGTCCGGCACCAGACAGGACAAGTAAACCAAATGGCATTAAAGCAAAACCTCCGAATTGCACAAGTGTTCCCATCCAAATATAAGGGACTCTTTTCCATCCTAGTGCTGATCGGTGTGTGTCTGAGCGAAATCCAATGACTGCTCTAAAAGGAGCAAAAATCAAGGGTATTGAAATCATGATTGAAACAATCGTTGCAGGAACTTTAAGTTCAACGATTAAAACTCGATTTAAGGTGCCAATTAACATGACTAAGGCCATGCCAACTGACACCTGAAAGAGGGATAAACGTAGCAGACGCTGTAATGGGACATCCTTTGTTGCGGCATCTGCGAAAGGCAGAAAACGCATACCAAGTCTTGACCAGTTTTGGATCAATTTTTGGTTAAGAAATGTCATTTTTATATTTATATGATTAATGGGAACAAATCAGGATGAGGTTCATCCTGATTTGCTCTTTCATACTAGCTACTGCGTTTTCGGTGCCTCTTTTACAACTGCGGCATTTCCTTGTAAAAAAGCTTTTACCCAAGTGGTATTGTTTACCAAAGCGAGGTGAACATTGAATGATGCAAATGCCACTGCTGCGATGATAATTGGAATACCAACAGAAGGTTTAACTACACACCATAATTTTCCGTAGATCATTTTGTGTCCCTTCTTATTTGAGCCAAGGTGAATAAATATAAGCCAATAAGTGAGCTAGCGCAGCAATTAAGCCAAAGAACTGAGTTCCTTGAATTAAATGTCTGTGAATCTCTTCTGACTCTGCCTCAGTAAGACCCGTCGGCCAAACTTTATTTGGATCTGACATAGTGAATCTCCTTTTGAAAGATCGCTTCGTGCTAAGCCCGCACGAGGGCTATTCATGGCTACAAATGGAATAAATTACGCCCATTAATAGACAATCCTGTATGTCATTTTATTTATACACAAAAATATGTCAATAAATAATTACATTAAAACTTGTTTTTTTTAAAAGAAATTAAATGAGTAATATTTTTTTATTCAAATTCAATAATTTATAAAAAAATGAGAAATATGGTTAAACAACGATTTTTTAATCGAAGATTGATGCAATTAGCTGATTTGACCATGTATTAAGCGTATATTCGGCAAATTTATTATTAGTAAGCACTAACTTAACTTAATTTAAATTGAACCTTATGAATTAAAAAGCCAAGCCAAGGATTCTTGTACATTATTAAAGTAGTGACAATCTAATAATTGGGAGATATTTTGGAAAAAATTAATCGAAGAGATTTTATTCATAATGTTACTTACAGTACGCTGACATTTGCTGGAGTGAGCAGTATTTCTTCTGCTCAGAGTCTTTCTCAATCTGACAGCTCCTTTAAACCAAGAACATTCGTACCTCCATGGTATCAACTTGGATATATTATTCCCCATCGTTATACAGATATGGATGCTTACCAATTCTATAAGGTTGCACCGGAAGGAATGATGCTTGTGACAACTGGTTTAGATTTAAAGGAATACACCTTGGAGTCAGTGGAATCACAATTACCTGCACTTTACTCATCACTAGATTTATTGAAAAAAAAGGGAGTAGACCGGATTTCATTAAGTGGAGTACCTATTGCAGCTGCCCTAGGCCCCAAAAGAATGAGAAGTCTTCTTGATGATGCAAGGCAAAGGACTGGTATTGAATGTGATACAGATATGGAAGCGCACATATCAACATTAAAAAACCTTGGCGTTACAAAGCTAGCTATTGCATCTCGTTGGTCAGATGCTGTCAATAATGCGGTAATGCAATATTTAGCTACTGAAGGTATTGAAGTAGTCATTTGCAAATCAAGGGGTAGAACCTTATCTCAGAATAAAGAAGCAGATGCATTATCTGATCATAATTTAGCTTTAGAGCTTGGAAGAGAAGCTTTAAAAGCGGCTCCTGAAGCACAAGCATTGTTATTACCTGGAGGTTTATGGTACGCGATATATGCAGTCCCAGTTTTAGAAGCAGAGTTTGGTAAACCTGTTTTATTGAATGTTTTAAGTACAGCAAGCGCTGCAATGCACGCAAAGTCTTATCAATCCAAAATACAAGGATCAGGCAAGTCTGATAGTTATTGGGGCAAGGTTTTATCTAGTTAATAAAACTTATTTTGCTTTAATTGCATTAATGTTTTTAATCCATCTCGCAATTTCAGAATTGTAGTAATTGCTATTTTGTTCAAGATTTCCACCCATAGGAACTAAATCATTGGAATCAAGTTTATCAATCACTTCTTGACTTTGGAGAGCTATCCCAATTGCTTGATTAATTTTGTGTTTTATTTCTATAGGGGTGTTCTTAGGGGCAAAAATTGCAGTCCATAAATCATCTCGTAGTTGCGGGTAACCTGCTTCTGAGACTGTTGGCACAGTTGGTAAGCTCGCTAGTCTTTTTTCACTAGAAACAGCTAATACTTTTACCTTTCCTTGTTTATGGAATGGGGTAACACCTGTCATAGCTCCACACGTTATAGGAGTCTCACCGCTTACAGTTGCTAATAGAGCAGGGCTAGATCCTTTATAGGGTATGTGAGTAACATCAGCTTTCCAAATAACCCTAAAAAGATTTTCGCAAGTAATACTTGGTGGAGTTCCGGTTCCCGCAGTAGCAAAAGATAAATGTTCTTTAAGCGCTATTTGTTTTAAATCTTCAAGAGTATTAGCCTGGATCTTTTCATTAACAAATATTCCCATTGGTAAATTACTAGCAAAGGAAACAACTTCAAAATCTTGTGGTTTATAACTTGAAGAAGTTCCTGAAACTGCATTCACAATAATAGATGGTGAAACCACTAATAATGTGTAACCATCTGGCGTTGAATTTGCCACATATTGAACCCCAATACTGGCACCTGCACCTGCACGATTTTCAACAATTACAGCTTGTTTTAAAAGTTCAGATAATTTTTGGCCAATTATTCTAGCTGTAACATCCGTTGAGCCACCTGGAGCAAAAGGAACAACAAAGTGAATTGGTTTATTAGGAAATGTTTGACTTTGTGCAAAGATATTAATTGATAAAAAAAATGTCGAAAAAATAAAGTATTTAATTATGAAACTTAAATAATAATTTCTCATATTTGATTTAGCTCATTTACCATCAATCAAAATAAATGCAATGCGAGCAGGCTGATCTGAACGATTGGCCCATGCGTGGTTTGTACCTCTTTGAATCAGAACATCTCCAGCATAAAGAATCTTCTCTCCTGACTCCATAATCGCAGTTATTTCTCCAAAAAGAACAATCGCATAATCTACAGTGGTAGTAATATGCATTCCAGGATGATCTCCAGGCTTCAGATCATGTCCAGCATCTGGATAAAGTTGTGCGAAAGTAGCATCTTGTAATTTTTTAACTTCTTGTGGATCTTTGGGTTCTGGTGGATAGTCTATGATTCTTAAGACTGTGCCAGAGCTTGGGGGTAATACTCCAAGATGCTCCATGATGGAATCTCTACTAGTTACCAATGCAGGAGATTCAGTTGTTCGCCAAATATTTGTAACTCGATAACCAGGTCTAGCTTGAACTTCTTTAACTGATGGGGATGGACCATCTTCTAGAAAATAAGATTTTCCGGAGGAGTCATTCTCAGTAATTATTCTTCGAATAGGATTAAGTGGCATATATGAGTTATCCATTATTGTTTAGCTATTCCAATTTCGTTCACAACTTTAGACCATTTCGATGATTCTTTTTTTAAGTACTGGTTAAATTGATTGACGTTACCTCCAACTGCGTCAAAACCAATAATTGATAATCTTTCCTTAAAGGAAGGTTCATCTAATATTTTTTGAATATCATAATTAATTTTTTCCACAATTGAATCAGGTGTTGATTTAGGAACAAATACTCCTACCCAGGTGTAATCTTCAAAATCTAAAAAGCCATTCTCAGCAACTGTGGGAACATCTGGAAGACTCGGTATTCTTTTTGAACTTGTAACTGCTAAACCAATAAGCTTACCTGTCTTTATAAATTGACTTGCTGCTGGGACAGCAATACTACTGAATTGAACTTCGCCAGTTAAAGCAGCATTAACAGCTGGACCAGCTCCTTTGTAATGGATTGGTTCTACTTGAACTTTAGCTAATACTTTAAATAAATATTCAGCAGTTAGGTGAGGAGTAGTTCCTTCTCCAGGTGAAGCATAATTTAGTTTTCCAGACTTAGCCTCATCAAGTGCGTCTTTAAGATTTTTAGAGATTAAACTTTTCCCTGCTACAAGTAAGTTAGGACTGGATGCAACATTTGCAACGCCTATGAAATCTTTTTCAAGACTATACCCAGGATTATTAAAAAGGGAAGCGTTAACAGTTATCGAAGTTGTATTAAGCAATATCGTATAACCATCACCAATAGATTTAGCAACGAAGCTTGTTCCAAGATTTCCATTTGCTCCAGGACGATTATCGATTAAGACAGGCTGTTTCCAAATTTCAGAAAGTCTTTGACTTATTAACCGAGCAATGATGTCTGTCGGTCCACCTGGAGCATATGGAACAACCATTCGAACCTGTTTACTTGGAAAATCATTTTTATTTGTTTGGCTATGACAAATCATAGGATTCAGAAATAAAAACTGATAAAACATGAGCGTCATAGCAGGCAATAGATATTTTTTTATCGTCATTATTTTAATAATTTAACTTTGTCTCCGATTTTTAAAGTATGAACCATATTTTGATTAATAATCTCTTAACTTAGTGTAAATGCTTATAAAAATGAGCCAATTGTTTTATGAAGTATTAATTTTTGGGTTTAGAATAAGTTCAAAGAATATACACT